>Ga0209605_1001034_pt1 | contig 32657 bp, 23 predicted proteins | sample AD_UKC035_MetaG_FD_184408 | JGI IMG/M metagenome (GOLD analysis project Ga0209605, IMG submission 184408) | Active sludge microbial communities of municipal wastewater-treating anaerobic digesters from USA - AD_UKC035_MetaG (SPAdes) (version 2) | ecosystem: Engineered > Bioreactor > Anaerobic >...
CCGCAGCCGATTCATCCCCCCTGACCGACGTGGAGCTTGCTCGGTACTCCAGATGCCGCGCTTTGTTCAGACTGGGGATCAGCAGACCTATCAGAACCACGCCGACCACCAGAACCGCCGCAACGGCTAAGATGCTGCGTCGGATGGAGATCCGCATCCCACTCCTGCGGACTCCCGCGAGTTGTCTGAGCTTCTTGAGTCGATGTTCGGCCAGGATCGGGTCCGGACCCTCGTTCACCGCGTCGCAGGTCAGCTTGACCGCCATCCGCATGTCCGCCAGGCGGTCCCGCAGATCGTTGTCGGTCTGGAGATAGCTCAGAAGCTCGGCCTTGGACGACTCGTCGAGGTCGTCGAAAACTAGTGCGGCCAACAGTTTCTCTGCTTGTTCTCGGTTCATATCACACCACCCCTGCGTTTCGCAGGCGTTGGGCCAGCGTGCTCAGGCCCTGGTTGAGCCGGTAGTTGACGGTGGACAGCGACACCCCGATTACCTCCGCCACCTGTCGGAGCGACATGCCCTGAACCACTTTGAGCAACACGACGTGCCGATACAGGTCGTCGAGCTGGTTCAACTCACGAAGGACCACCTGGCGGGCCTCCTGACGCATCATCTCGCCGAGGGCATCCATCTCGTGGGCTTGTTCCTGGGCTGCAACTGCAGGGTCCGCCGAGACGTGGGCTGCGCCCTGGCGCATCCGTTTGCGGAGTGCGTCGAGAGCAAGGTTGTGGGCGACGCGGAACAGCCAGGTCGTGAGGTGCTCGATACTGCCCGGCCCGTGGGTACAGACCTGTTTGTGCAGGCGGATGAACGTCTCCTGCACGATGTCCTCAGGCCCCCCGGGATCGCCGGTGCTGCCCAACATGCGACCGACGTACCGCAGGAGCGGGCCCTGGTAGTGGGACACGACCGCCATCAGGTTGTCGGCCTGCGGCAGCGGAGGACCCGTGCGTTCAGTCGCAGTAGTAACTGTGCATTCGCTCATCGCAAAAGGACTTCCCCTTCGTCACATCTATAGACGAAAGATGTCGGTCCTTGTACTACGAAAAGCCGGTCCTGCGCGAAAAATGTGGTGTATCAGGGGCCGACCGCCGGAGCGGAACGGTACAGTCGGATATCGTCGATGAAGAGAGTGCCCTGACCGGCAGCGACTCCAATCGTCAGGCTCTTGACGGCTCCGAGGCCGGCGTTCGACGGCAGGTCGATGTTCCACTGCTTCCACTCGGTCGAGGCCAGATCGTTGGCGCTGCCTTGGTATGAGACCTTCTTATTGTTGATCTTGACGTAGAGTTCAGCGGGTCCATTGGCCGTTGTGCCGCAGAAGAACAGGACCAGCGTCTTGACACCGCCCCGCGTCCAGTCCCGCGCCGGCTCGAAGGTCCGCGTAGTCTCGGAAAGCCCGTCATAGGACAAAGGCATGGACCGATGGCCGCCGTGCACAACGGTGTACTCCATGATGGAGCCGAGCCCCGGGTCGTAGCCGACGATGGCGCCCGTGCCGTTGCCGCTCTGGCCGTCGGGGAAGAACTCGTCGGGCAGGAAACCGAGCGAATCGACCCAGGTCTGGAAGACTTGTCTCGGCGAGAGTTGCCCGTAGCTCTCGAAATCGTCGACGACCAGATACTGCGACGTGGAGAAGCTCCAGACCGGGCTGCTCCAGACGCTGGGGCTCTCGGCCTCGTTGACCTCGACCACTTTCCAGTAGTAGGTCGTGTCCGGCTGAAGGTCCGGTGCGTACGTCGCCTCGCTCAACACGTCGACGGGAGTCGTGCCGTCGATCACCGCCTGCAAATCGGTGCCGAGATAGACCTCGTGCGAAGCCGCTTCTCGTCCCGCTGTCCAACTCAGAGTCGCATCGGGAGACACGCCCACTGACCCATCGGCCGGATGGGGGTCCTGGGCCACAACGGGAAAGCAGGAGAACCGCACCTCGCTCAAACTGCACTGGCTCCCGCCTCCCCACGTGCTGGTGCAGGTGATCCGGACGAACCGGGCGGCGACACCGTGGAAATCCACCGTGGTGTTGTACGTGTAGTCGGCGGTTCCGGGAGCCTGGGCGAATTCAGGGACATCCGCCAGCGCCGTCCACGCGAAGCCGTCCGTGGAGTATTCGATCGTCGCGGTCTTCACACCCCAACCCAGAACGAACCACTCAAGCTCGCTGTTTGAGTTCCAGACCCTCATCTGATCCAGCTTGTAGACCATGTCGAACTCATACTGAATCCAGACCGGCGGCTCTTGGCCGGCCTTGCTCACCCACATGTTCGTAGACAAGGTGTCATGCTGGTCCGAGGCGTTGAGACCCGATCCATCCACCGTTCTTTCGGGCCCCGAGCCGGCGCTCAACGAGCTGGAGGCTGTGGTCACAACATCCTCCACATGGTAGGAAGGAGGATTCATTTGGCCCTCGAACGCGCCGATATCATAGGCGGAACCGACCGGACGCCGCGTGCCGACGAAGTCGTCAGGGACAATCGCCAATGTCCGGCCGGCATCCTCGCCGGGCGAACCCGGCATCAGATGGTAATCGCCATTGGCCGCGTCCACGAATTGCGGATCGCCCGCGATATTGCCGTTCACGCCGAGGATGGCAGCGCCGGCGGGATTGAGCGGCTCCAGACCCGAGTTGGAGAAGAACAGGTTGTTCTCAAGCACCGTGGCATCATCGTAGTCGCTTCCGTAATTGAAGAGGGCGAAAGCGGTGCCGCCGCTGGCAATGGCGTTATTGGCGAAAATGCAGTTCACGATCTCCTTCGTTGCGGCGGCATTGGCGCTGTTCCCGACGTTGATCATGAATCCGTCCGGGTTGTTGCTGCCGACGAACGTGCAATTGTAGATGAGGGTCCGCTTGTCTGCGACTCTGAGTTCGAAGTTGCTGGGGTAGATTCCGGCGGCGGTAACCACATCCACCCCATTGTGGGCGAAGACACAATTGACGATCTCGATCTGGCTGGCCCCGTCGGCATCGTCAATGACCGACGCGCCGTTCCGGGAGCCGCACCGGGTGAACAAACAGCGGTGAATCCTCACATTGTTGCCGGCCCCCCTGGCGCTCCGTATCCTCATGGCGCCGCCGCTCCCAACCGCGCTGCAACTGTCGAATACACAATCCTCGATGACGACCGTCGAATCGTCACGGATGCACAACGCGCCGCCGTCACGGGCCGTGCCGGCCTCGTAGCCGCCTTCGAATCTCGCGGTGCAATTGTAGAACGTGACGCCGCGAAGAGTGCCCCGGCTTCCATTTCGAATGTACATGGCGCCGCCGTTTTCAGTGTCGCCATGTTCGCCGGTCGACGAGTTCTGGATGACCACGTTCATCAGAGTCCATTCCGAGGCGCCGTTCATGGTGAACGCACCGTTCTGGTTCCGGTAGAGCCGCGCCATGTCGATGATAGTCGGAGTCACTGCGGGATCGGAGGCGGTGAAGGAACTGTCATAGCTGCCGATGAGCGTTTGGCCGCTGCGGACATTCATGTTGTTCGGTTCATGGACGTAGGTGCCGCCGGCGACCCGGATGGTGAGGTTCGCGTCGGTGCGCGCCAGCGCCTCGGCGATCGTCTTGAACGGCGCAGCCTGGGCGCCGTTCCCCGTGGCGGCAACCGAGCCGTCGACATAAACCGTCGTCTGCGCCAACGTGCTGCCGGCCAGACAGATGGTGATGACAATATGGGTCGTCACGGACTTGGGTAGAATGTGATTCCAGCTCATCGCGTGTCCTCCTGTACCTGTCAAGCGGTCGAAGGACCGCTCTGCATGGGCCGAGTCTGCCGCAAACGCTCTTCGAAACCGACGGGGGTGCTGGCCCGGGGGCGTGGCGGGCCCATGCTCTGACCGTGTCTGTCCATCTCCCGGCAAACGAGCATCCGGTCAACCTGCCAGCGAGAACCTCACCGTTGCCGGCGTCCGTTCCGTTGTCATACTCCGGCATCGAGAATCCAGTTCAAGTATACCAGATCGAGGTCTCGATTACCAGGGTGAATCCTCCTGTATTTGCCAAGTGCCAATGAGACCACCCCGACCCGGCGGCACACAGGTCTTCAGTCATTGCTCATCGCGCAAGTTCTGTCTTCACAATTGGTTACGGCGCCATTCCCAACCGGGATCATAACCTCGATAAGAGACCGGAACAAGCACAACGAATCACTGTAGGCGATGCGTGAGGGGCCACAGCCATCATGTGCCGCAGCGCCATAGTCCTCTCTCCGCCGGTCCGGACGAGATGGACCCCTTCACCCCAGCACAACTACTGCACCTATTCAGCCGGGCCCTGGACCTGCGTGGCCAGGGAATAGAGGTCCTGGAACGGCAACACACAATACTCCGAGGTGACATATATCCCCTTCTTGATTTCCGTGAAGGCAACGCGCCCATCAAGAAATGCCACGCTATGATGGTCCGCCGATCCGTGCCATTCCGCTTGCTCTTTCCATTGCGGATAGAGAAACGGTGCAGGGTCCCATTGGTTCACCCATCCGTAGTCCCCGATCAGCACCAGACGTGTGTGGCTCGCGGCTCGCGTCATGTTGAGGTGGGGCAGCCTCGCTGCAATCGCGAGATCCAGTTCTCTCGTGCGATCGCTGTAGGATTTGCAGTTGTCGGGCCCAATGAGGAACGGATTGGTCTGGTAGCTCGTTCCGTGAGCCCGGTATACCTTTTCAAGGAAGTAGCTATCCGGAATACCTCCACGATCCGCAGGGCAATGGAACACGGCAGCGGTGTGCTCGGTGATCCCATTCGGATCGGGCAGGCCCACCCAGGGATTCAGCGGACGCGGCCACCAGCCCTTCTCGTCTTTCAGACCCCGCCATCCGCCGTAGTTGACGTTCGCGTTCGGCCTTTGGTAGAAGCGGCCCTGATGATCGTTCAGGTACGCGATCCAGGCCGTCGCCAGCGATCTGACATTGCTGCCGCAGCGAATCAGCCTGGCGCGGGATCGAACCCGGCCCAGAGAAGGCAGAAGAACGGCAACCAACAACGAGATGATTGCCAGGACAACGAGCAATTCGATCAGCGTAAAACCTCTGCCACCCCTTCCTCTCGATATCGCTGTTCGACGGCGTTTCATATCGTGCTCTCTCTTCAATTTGGCGCTCATCCGTCTCCGTTGGACAATTCGGAGGGCTTTGGCCGGCCGTCGCTCGTGCCCGATCGATCAGCGGGCTGGGTGTCCGGAGCCACTGTGCTTCTTCCCAGGAGGTCCTCAATCCGGTATGGCCCATATAGATCGAACGAAGCCGCCGGACCATTCGTCTGCTGTGTGTCTCGCGACATGATGTCGGCAATGAAACGCGCGGCCTGTTGTGCTATGGCCTGTTGCTCTTGTGCCATCTTCAGCGCTTGTGCCGCGGTCTTCCGGGCATCGCTGTGGGCTTGCTCGGCTCTCCTGTACATGAAGAAGCTGATACAGGCGGAGTTGCACAAAATGACCAGCACCAGCGTGACGACCGCAGTCGTGTACCGATGCCGCGCGACGATCTTGCGAAGCAGATAGATCGAGCTGATGGACTTGGCGACGATAGGCAGGCCGTCGAGCCATCGCTGCACATCCTGTTTCAATTCGGCCGCCGACTGGTATCTGTGGTCGGGGTCCTTCGCCAGGGATTTGAGGATGATCGCTTCGACATCGGAATTGAATCGACTGATCGTCTGCCTCGGTCTTGCAGGCTCTGCATACTGGATGTTCTGCAGGGCCTCGATGATCGTGCCGAGCACGTCGTAGGGCAGCCTGCCTGTGCACATCTGATAGAGAATCACGCCGAGCGAGTATACGTCCGTCCGTACATCCACTAGGTCGGATCGGCCCGCAGCCTGCTCCGGCGACATGTACGCCACGGTCCCCTTGATCTGGCCCGTGATCGTCGGCATCACAGTGCCGTCGCCGGCAGTACTGAGATTCGCGGCTGTCTTGGCCAGGCCAAAATCCAGGATGTGCGGCTCCCCTCGCTCATCCACCAGGATGTTGGAGGGTTTGAGGTCGCGATGGATGACGCCGCGATGATGGGCGTGGGCCATCGCGTCGCAGATCTTGCCGAACAGAACCAGCTTCTCCCTGATCGACAGGGTCCTGGACTGCACGTAGCGATCGAGCGGCTGGCCGTGGATGTAGTTCATGCTGAAGTAGTACTGGCCCTGGGAAATCCCGCTGTCGCGGATGGCGACGATGTTCGGGTGGTTCAGGCTCGCAGCGAGTTCCACTTCCTGTTTGAAGTACTGGCGAGCCTTGGCCGAGCCCGTCAAACTCGGCAGAAGAACCTTCAGAGCGACTTTCGCCTTCGTCGCCTTGTGCACCGCTTTGTAGACCACCGCCTGGCCACCCTGCGGCAGTTCTTCGAGCAGTTGATAACCTTCAAAGGTCACTGACGAGTTGGAGGACTGGTCCCGGTCTCCCGACCGAGCCTCCGACGGTTGCGGCATGGACAGGGTGGGCACATCGTGGGGATTTGGGACGGGCGGCGTCTTCTCCGTCTGCGGTGTGGCGTTCCCGATATCGCCGGGGCCGTCCGTCGTGTCCGACGAGCCGGCACGTGCCGATTCGACACGGCGTGCGCACTGCTCGCACTGGGCTATGTGAGCCTCAACGGATTGCACCAGATCGGGAGAACACAACTGCCGAACGTAGCAATCGATGATCTCCTGGCTTGGACACCGATCCATGCTGCGGACTCCAGAATCATCATGCTTCTCGTTGACAAACCTCTATTGCTTTCCGAAACAAATCCGCCAGCTTCGCGGGCATCCACGTCTGGCGAATCAGTCGCTCGAACGAGTCCCCGAGCGACTTGTACGAATACGTCGTCGTCTTGACATCGTGGAACACCAGCGCACTGGCGGTTGCGGCGAAGTAGATCGTGGTCAAGGCGGCGTGCTCGCGTTCAGAATCCTCCGATGCCGCTCGTTTCTTCGCATGGTCCCTGATCGCCTTGATTGTCGCAACTGACGTCCGTGGGTCCAGAAGCAAACCCTCGACCGTCCGCCGGGCATTTGGCCCACGCTTGCGGGCCAGGGGGCGCAGAAGTCTCGACCACGGCGGCTCATTCCCGGTTTCAGGATTCCACGTTGCTCCCAGGCGAGCCTGGAGCAGCTCACCCATCACCTCATCCGAATCGTCCCCTCCGCCGTGCTTGTCATCCAGCGCCATGCCAAGAAGACGAGCCGCATTCCGTGGGTCCAGACGCTCGGTGAATTGCCCCTGCGGGGGATGACTCCGGCTCCTTCCTCGGTTCGTTGTCTTATCCTGATCGCACATAGGGAATCCTATTCTACTATTCTGTACGCGGGATGGCAGGCGCCATTGCGCTACCTGGAGAGGATTACCATCAAATCGCGGATTTCCTGGTCCACCTCATCCTCGGACGCAACGTATTGCCGAACCCGATCCTTCATCGCCGTCTGGAACCGCTTTCTCACGGTGACGATCATGTTCTCGGCCTTGACCGCTGTCGGCACGCCGTACTCTTCGCACAGTTGACTCAGCGGCGGGGCTTCCTGGTTGGCGAGGAGCGGCTCCACGACCCGCCGGCAGAACAACTGCCAATGGATCTGCTTGTCATCCTGCATGCATCGGCTCTGGATCTCCGCCAGGACCTCTCGCAGAAGGTCACAGGCCCAGGCATGGGTGAATGCCTCCTCCGGCCTCATGTCTCGGGCCACGATGGAAAGGGCGTCGTCGGCATCGTCCGGTAGAGAGACCTTCATCGCAGGCCGGCGTTTCGCTGCCGTCTGCTGTCGGTGCACGCTGATCACGTACCGATCCAGGGCTGTCAAAAGCAGCGTGCGGAACCGTCCCTTGGCTTCGTCGGCCTGCTCGACCAGATGGCGGCCCATCACAATCTCCTGGAAGAAGCCCTGTGTCAGGTCTTTGGCTTCCTCATTGCCGTGGCCCTTGCGCCGCAGGTAGCAGTAGACAGGCTTCCAGTAGCAAGCCATCAGGTCAGCCAGAACAGCCTGCTGTTCGTCCGGATTCAAACCCGCGAAAGCGTTGATCTGCGACCATTGCGTGGCCAGAAATGTGCTCCTTGAACCGCCGATCTTCGTTCTGTCCGAGCCTCTCATTGCATGGCTCCCGTCCAGAGGATCGATACCGGCAGCGTGGAGCCGGTGCCGGCTACGTCGGGGATCTCCGTGGCTTCGACCGTCTCCGCTCCCGCCGGGACTTTGGCCAACAACGCGGTGTGTGTGAACTTCGCCGGCAACCACGGGAACGCTGCGGCTTCCTCCGTCGTGTGGAAGCCCGTCACCCACAGCGTGCCGCCCGACGGGTCCTCTGTGGTCGATGTCGCCAACGGCATGCCCTCGATCAGCACCGTCCGTACTAGCGAGAGGTCCGTTGTCGACAGGCCGTACAGGACCACGCTGCCCGGATGCTCCCGGTCCTGCTGACCCGACACCAGGTACAACGTCTTGCCGTCGTGCGAAACGTGCAACGCCGCCGGATCGGCCACCTTCGCCGGGCTGCCCGGGTCCAGCAGGCTCAATCGCGCCAGCACCGTACCATCCGATCCGTACTTCCACAGCAGGCAGCTCTCGTTCAGTCGGTGCGCGTTCAGGACGTACACGTTGCCTGCGCCATCTACCTCGATCTCCCGCAGGTGGTCCCGGTGTCGGTTGTCATTCGCCGGCGCCGGATCGTTGTACAGTCTCACCACGCGGTACGGCGGGTCCTCGCCCTCCAGCAACTCCAGTTGTGCTGCACAGACGTAGGCCTCCCCATCCTCGGGCTCGACCACCACCGGAACGACGTACGCATAACCTTGCGAATCGAACCCAACATCCAGGATCGGCCGGCCGAAGCTGTTCGGCCCCTGCCCTTGAATCCCGATGTACACCATCGCGGAGCCCTGGGCAAGCTTGGCGGGTGGGACGACGCACCGGACGGGGTCTGCGATCTCCAGGACTCCCTCTTCCGTACTGATGACGTACACGTCGTCTCCCACGCCCCGCACGATCTTTACAGCGCTGTCCGTGGGCAGACCCGCCATGGTGAAATCGCTCACGCAGGCCCCCTCGCTGTCGAACAGACCGTAGCTGTCCGACCGCGTACCCTTGTACAGGACCAACAGGTCCGTCGGCCAGGGACCCACAGCCACCGATTCTACAGATGATCCGGCCGGAGACCCCCCGGTGGAGATCCCGCCGCTCGTATTGACCAGGGGCAGCGGCACCCGGCACAGACTCCCGCAGTCCACCCGCGTCAGATCGCTCAACGCCCAGATCAGCGAGTAGATGTCATGCGCGTCCACGTAGCCGTCATGGCTGAAGACCCCATCCAGGCAGTACCGACTGCCCTCGCCGCCTGCCTCCAGTTCCGCCGTGCTGCCGCAGGCCGCCATGACGAGCAGAAGGTCCTCGGAATCCACCGTCTTCGTGAAGTTCAGGTCCAGGCAGTACCCGCTGCAATGGACCTGGACGCTCAGCGAATCGAACACCGCCGAGCCGCCGGGGTCGCCGGACGCCAGACAAATGCTCCCCCGGATCGATTTGGGACTCCCCGCCATCGCGCCACCGCCCACAAGCTCCAACTCCACCCAGGTCCCATGGCTCAGGTCCAACCCTTCGACGAATGCCCATTCCTCGAAGACGCCGAACCGTCCGCTCCCGAACGAGCCGGGACAACCTTCCGGCGGCGCAGGCACCCGCCCGATCTCGACGTAATGCTTCGACCACGAGGGGTCGTCGTGAGCCAGCAATTCCGGCACATCCGACAGGTACACGACGATCTCCGTCGCATCGGCCGTCTCGAACAGGTACTCGAACCGCACCAGCACCCGCGCGGCGCTGCATCGCCCGAACCGACCCTTCGCCCGTGCCGGCTCCCCCTCGACCACCTGCATCCGAACCATCCCGTTCGGATCGGGCTCGATACCGGTCACCCGCTCGACGAACATCGCCTCCGGCGTATTGTTCGTCGCGACCCGATAGTAGAACTCAATGGGATCGTCCACGTCGATCTCCCCGGCCGAGAACCCGAGTACCGGCCCCCCCGCCCGCTCCACAAACACCGCTTCCAGTGTGTAGTCCCCATCCACAAGGACCGCTGTCTTCACTGCGTTCACGTCCTCGACCTTGCCGTTCTCCACCGCCGTGCCCGACCACGTCAGGAACTCGTAGCCGGCGTCGGCCGGCACCGCCTCGACGGCCAGGATCGTCCCCTTCTCGATCTGGAATTGCCCCTCGCCGGGCGTGAGGACGGACCCGCCCGGCAGCGCAGAGACCGTCAGGGTCCTCGGATCGGCCGCCGTGAAGCGCCACACCGGACCCTCGTGTATGGTCGTGCCGTCGGCCTCCACCTCGTCTACCCGCCAGTAGTACGTCGCTCCGGGGAGCAGACTGGAGGAAATGGCATATTCCGTAGTCGCGAAACGCCCGACCAAGGCACGCGAGCCAAGGGTTGAGATATGGCTGAAGTACAGGTCGTGATAAGCCGCGGTCCGACCCGCCTTCCACCGGAGGATGGGAGACACGACGCCGCCAGCCCCGTCGGCGGGTTCCGGCGACCAGGCGATCAAGGGAGTGTCGTGCGTGAGTTCCAGGCCGGGATTCAGGGCCCTCAGCAAGGACAAGTACGTGGAATAGGCGTCGGCGTCCAGTGGATTGCCCGCGAGGTTCAGCACCCGCAGCGACGTCAACCGCAGCAGCGGGGAGAGGTCCGTGATCTGATTCCCGCTCAGGTCGAGAGAGGTCAGATTGAAGGCATATTCCAGACCCGTCAGATCGAAGATCCCGCTGCCTGTGCAGATCAGTTCCGTCAGATGCAGCATATCCGTGGGCGTCGGGTCTGTCACACCCAGGTGTGCCTCGACGCACGCCTTGAGCTGCGGATCCCGGAAGAACACGGGTCCTTCCGTCTCTCCATCGCCGGTCAACTCGATGCGTACGTCTTCCAGGCCCCAACTCTCATCCGCTGCGCCTGTGAGCCCGGCAGAGAAGACACACCTAATGACCGCATCCGCGTGTGGCACAGGAAACTCAAGTGTGTAGACGGAGTCGGCCGGGTGTGGGCCTCCCCAGGCGTAATCCCACACGTATCCCAGAGTGCTGATTTCGGCTGCGCCTGTCTGCGGTGCGAATCCTCCGTTTGGGTAGTTTCCCGGATAGGATTGACGGAAGACTGCGTAATGCGGGTCGAAGAAATAGTGATTGGTGAACGTGGTGTGCAGCAACTCCCTCCCGTCCGTAAGAGCAAAGGACCACACGTCGGGACCTATCACGATACCGGCAGGCCCTGGAACTGCCATGTCTCCATCCCATGTATTGATGATGAACAGGTCGAATGTAATTCTGACGCCTGAATGGGGCGGCAGGTTCTCCAGAGTCAGTGTGACGGCACCGTTGCCGAATTGGCCGAGGAATCGCCGGGCGCCAACGGGCGTCATATCAGTCTCTTGCCTCGACCACTCGGGACCGACTGCGCCTTCAAAGTCTTCGGAGTAGGCGATGGTCCAGGAGTCCTTCGCTGTCTTGAAGTTGGCAATCACGGAGTAGTTGCCATCCACGACCACCGTCGTCTTGGCGGCGGAAGGGTCCGCCACTTTCCCCAGATTGACTGCCGATCCGGTCCAACCGGCAAACTGATACCCGCGAGTCGAGGACGCCTCGATCGTGATCACTGTCCCCTGCGTATACTCGAATACCCCCTCGCCCGGCTTCACAACGGAGCCTCCCCTCGTGGCGGACATCCGGAGAGTCCGCGCCACTGGAGGATCGTACAACAACTCAATCCCCGGGTTGTTCGCCAGGATCTGCGGGATGTAGATGGCATATGCCTGGGCGTTCAATGGATTCCCGCGCAGGTCCACGAGTGACAGATTAGTGTGGTTGGCAAGTGAGGAGATGTCGTCAATCCGGTTACGAGCCAGACAAAGCTCGTGGATATCGCTCAATTGGGACAGCACGGAAATATCTCTGATCAGGTTTTCCTGCAAATGGAGCACGCCAAGGCGCGCGAGACCTGCGAGTGGAGAGATATCGCTAATCCGGCCGCCGTAGCCCATCCAAAGCAGTTCGAGATTTGTAAGGCTCGACAATGGCGAAAGATCTGATGCCGTGCTTCCGTGAAGCATAAGTGTCGTGAGCTTCTTCTTGCCGGCAATGGGACCGACGTCAGCGACAGGATTACCATTGAGATCTATTCCCTCCAGTTCCGTCATAGCCACCATCGCGGAAATATCTGTGATTTGCTGGCCCTCAGCGGCAAAGCTGCTCAGTCTGGTCATATCCGAGAGAGCAGAGATGTCACTTATGCCATCGTTGTACCCCAGCCACAGCATCTCCAGATTCGTCAGTCCTGACAACGCGTCTACATCTCGTATCTTGTTTCGCTTGAGAACCAACCGGGTCAGGAGGTCGAGCTTTGCCAGCGGCGCGATATCCGAGACCTCGTTCCCTTCAAGGTAGAGTTCCGTGAGCTTTGTCAATTCGGATAGCGCAGTCAATTCGCCGATCCCATTACCCGTGAGATCGAGATACGTCAGTCCTGTGAGATTCGACAAACCAGAAATGTTCTGGACATCATTCTCATTCAAGGCGAGCATCTCGAGTGTTGCCAAGTCAGCCAGCGAGGAGATGTCTGTCACCTGATTGTGCCCAAGGAACAGGTATCTGAGTTTGCCCATAGCTGCCAGAGGGGTTAGGTCGCTGATTTGGTTGATTTCCAGGTGAAGAGCCGCCATTTCTAAGAGAGTGGCCAATGCGGAGATGTCACGAATCTGATTGTTGGTGAGAACGAGATCCCAGAGATCGGCCATTTGGGAGAGCGCGGATATGTCGCCGATGGTGTTGTTATCAAGCCATAGGCTTACGATGGACGTGGCATTGGCCAACGGAGTCAGGTCGCTAATTCGATTGCTGCCCATCCAAACACTGTTTAACTTGTCAAGTTCAGCCAAGGGAGACAAGTCGGCGATCCCGTTCCATCTCAAATGCAAGTCAAGGATGTTGGTCGCGGACTCCAGGCCAACCAGACTCACTATGCCATCCTGCTCGGCCTCAAGCAGTTCCAAGTCCAGCATATCGTTCTGGGTGATCGTTGCTCCGGCGGGCATTCCGAGGGCTTCGAGGATCGCCTGGCGGAGGTTGGCGTCCGGAATGTTGACCGTCTGGGCAGGGGCAACAGACAGACAAGTGAGACACGACACAATCGCGACCACACAATACCGCGTCATCGTTTCGCTCCTTTCTCGCCAAGCCGCTCATGGGGCCGGGCGTATCCCCCCGGACAATTCTCCCTCCGTAGACGATCTGTGTGAATCCAGCCAAGACTGAGAAGATCCTCCGTGCGCCTGGCACCCACAGTATAAGCGAGCCGGCGGGTTTTCGCAACGGAAACCCTATGCTCCCATATGAGATTTCGGTTAGAGACAATACACGAGCCCGGATCCGTCCCGGATGAGCGCGAGATCTCGCAGAGGACGCCTTCGGCTCGCGAAGACAGGCGGCTCTGCCGGCCGACCCTCGACGCTCAGGTCGAAGTGCGTGGGCCGTTGGCGTTCTCCCGCCTTCTTGAAGCGGTGCCATACCATGGTGTCCTCGTCGGAATCGCTCTGAGCGAACAGGAGGACGGTTCCGCCCAGACGAATTCGGTCCCGATCCTGGAGGAGGGTCGCGGCGGTGATTCTCTCGCCATTGACGAACACGCCGTTCCTGCTGTTCATATCCGCAGCCAGGTAGCGGCCGGTCGCGGAGTCGAAACGGATCTGCAGGTGCTTTCGCGAGACCCGGTCGTCGAGGACCTGAATCGGGAGCGATTCGGCCCGGCCGATGACGTTCGTCCTGCGCCCGAGAGGGTATCGGTCGCCCCGACGCGGACCCGACGCAATCACAATGCTTGCCATGTTGCCACCTCGTTCTGACATTGGGTTCCTTGTCTTCTCTGACCATCGATACGCAATCTCAGACGCGGCATTGCGCAGAGCCATCGGGGAATCCAGGAAAAGGGCACGGAACCTTTGCAGGGTTGAAGGAAGGCAAGTTCTGAGAATGGCCCGGAGAACCCGCGTATGGTGCGAATACTATCCGAGCGCAAGTGTCTTCGCAGACTTGCTGTGTGGCACTACCCGGCGAACACTTGCCTGCCGCTTGACAAGCACGCGATGATATCGGGCAGGTCAGCGAAGGAATCCACCACGTGGTGCGCCCCGGCGGCCAGGAGTTGCCTGCTGGCTTCCGCTATTCGTCGTTCTCGCTCGGCCGGAGGCAGGGCGCTCAGTTCCGCTTCCGTCAGCCCGACGAGGTTTCCGGTCCGGGTCACGCCGACCGTCCAGACGCCGGCGTTCAGGCCGTCTTCGATATCCGCGATCGTGTCGCCGATCTTGACCACAGATGTCGGCGGATAGACGTCGAGGGTTTCCATGAGCCGGAAGATCATCCAGGGTGCGGGACGGCCCTTGGGAACATCGGCCGCACAGATCGCGGCGTCGGGAACAAAGCCCCCCTGGGCCGCCTGTTCCAGCACGATGCGGAGCATCTCGTTGTTGTATCCTGTGCTGACGCCGATCTTGATTCCCTGTGCGTGCAGCTTCTCGACCGTCTCCACAACGCCGGGAATCACACGGCTGTACTTGGGCAGTGCCTCCAACGTCATCGGGATGAACTCTTCGTACAAATCGTCAAGGTCCTGCTCGGTCCAAGTCCTGCCGTGAATGCTGGTCCATTGCCGCGAGATGCTCGGCATATCGAGCATCGCGCGGATGTGGTCGCGCTTGTGGATTCCCATGGGTCCGCGGGCTTCCGCCGCGGTCGCTCGGATGTTGTGACGGGCGAATAGTTCCACGAATGCGCCCGCCGGAGCGCAACTGCCGAAATCCACCGTGGTCCCCGCCAGATCTGAGATCACAGCTTTGATCGGCATGTCACGAGTTTGTCCCTTCGATTGCATCGTGTATTCCTTTCATTCCTATCGGCGCAGCCGACAGTATTATCTTGTTGACCGCGTCTCGATGCCCATCGCTCTGAGTGCCTCGGCGATGGCAGCGAGCAGGTCCCTGACGTCGGATTCGAAGATGCGGCCGATATTGCCAATCCGGAAACAGTCGGCGTCGCTGACCTTGCCGGGATAGATCACATACCCCCGGGCGTTCAGGCGGTCGTAGAAGTCGGCGAAACCGAAACGCTGGTCGTGTGGATATCGGAACGATGTGATGATATAGCCTTGATCCTCGGTTGCAAGGTACTCTTCGAAGCCGAGTTCTCGCATGCCCGCGACGAGCGCCCGGTAGTTCGACTCATACCGTGCGGCCCGACCCGCAACGCCCCCTTCCGCTTCCAACTCCAGCAAAGCCTGGTGGAAGGCGAGGATCGCGTGGGTCGGCGGCGTGAACCGGAACTGGCCGTTGCCCTCCAGGCCCGCCCACTGGTCGTAGAGGTCGAGACTCAGACTGCGGGCATAGCCCTTGGTCTTTTGCAGGGCATCGAGCCTGGCCAGCACGAATGCGAAACCGGGAACGCCCTCGATGCATTTGTTGGCCGAGGAGACCAGGTAATCGATGTGACATTCCGGCAGGCTCACAGGGATCGCCCCGAAGCTGCTCATCGCATCCACGAAGTACTTCACTCCCGCCGCGTGCGCAATCGTCCCGATCTCGCGGATCGGATTGACGATTCCCGTCGTGGTCTCGCAATGCACCACCGCGATCATGCTGACCGACCGGTCCGCGGCAAGCTCGGACTGAAGCCGGTTCAGGTCGGGCTTGTGATTCTCGGGACACTCGACGACGTGGGTCTCGATGCGAAGGATGGAGGCAATCTTCGCGATGCGTTTTCCGTAGGCGCCGTTGACGACGACCAGGAGCTTGCCGCCCTGAGGGATCGTGGACGAGACAACGGCTTCGAGACCGAACGTTCCGCTGCCCTGCACGGGGATCGCCGTGTACTGGGCTTCAGTTGCTCCCCCCAACTCCACAAGGCGACGCCGCATGTCCCGGACGATCCCGATGAACTCGTGGTCGCGCGAGCCGAGGTCCCGCAACATAGCCTGTTTGACCGTCCGACTGGTCGTCAACGGTCCCGGCGTGAAGAGTATCCGGTCTTTGGAGCCTGGAAGAGGCGCACTCGTACTCATGGTCACAGCATCTCCTTTACAGATTTCGCAGATGTAGAATCCTCATCGTCGTATCCCCAAGGCGAGCAGACCGAAGGCCAGACTCGCTGCGCCGAGCAGCGCGAGCCCCGAGGTCAATCCATAGGTGTCGAGCCACCAGCCGAGCGGAAACCCCGCCAGGGCCGCACCGATGTACATCCAGCCGTCCATAATACCTGCGCCCGTTCCCGAGAGCGACTGGCCCAGCACGTCGCCGGGCAGACAGAACAGGGGTGTGTGCATCCCCTGGATCAGGCCGCCCGCGAGGAACATGGCGGCGCCGAGCCACAACAGGCCCATCGGCAGACCCAGAATCGGGGCGCCCAGCGACAAGAACCCCAATGCCCCGCCGGTGACGATCAGACTCAGGACGATGGTCTGCCGCCGACGGCCGGCGAAAACCCGGTCGGAAAGGACACCCAGGGCGATCGCAAAGAACATGCCTCCCCAATCCACGAGCGAGCCGATCAGACCGGCCTTCGTGAGCGTCAGGCCGAAACCGCCCTTGTTCGCCGGGGTCTCCAGGACCAGGATGCTCCAGTGTAGCAGGCCCCAGCGAATCGCATTGGCGCCGAAGGCCACGGCGTAAGGCAGGATCATCTGCGGATGCCGGAAGGCCCGCCAGTACTCCGTTCGCCCGATGCGGGCGCCTGTATTCGAACTGCCCCGTGTCCGCGTTGGCAAGCACAGGCCCACCGCTTCCGGCGAACTTCTGCCGAGCCACACAAACAGAAGGGCCATGCCCAGGAGAAACACCGGTGGAATGAAGAACGCGGCCCGCCAGCCGTATTGCGTCACAGACCAGGCAGCAACGGGAAGAACCAGGGCGCCGCCCAGATACGGAAAGAAGTTGTATACGCCCATCCACCAGCCCCAGCGACTCTCCGGGAACCAGTTGCACAGGATGCGACAACCCGGCGCCCAACCCATCGAGGAGAAATACCCGTTGATCGCCCAGAAGACGATGAACAGGATCAGGCTGTTGCCCAAGCCGAAAAGAACATTGGCTACGACGCCGCCGAGGGCGCCGATCAGCATGACCGCCTTCGGGCTGTACCGGTCGCCCAGGAAGCCATTGATGAACTGGCCCAGTGCATAGGTCAAGGTGAACGCGGTCAGCGCCCAGCCGAACTGCGAGTGCGAGAGCCCGAAGGCCTCCTCGATCGCTCGCGTGGCCGGCCCGATGTTCTTCTTTCCAAAGTAGTAGAGCAGATACAGCGCCGCCATGCTGAAGAAGGCGAGCATCGGCCTCAGGCTCATGGCTCGTTCCCGCGAGGCCGGCCCGGTCGTGCGAGGGTCCGCAATGGTCTGCAACGCTGTCGGCATAGGACGCCCAGCGTAAGCGGACTATGTTAACTGCCGATTGAGATATGATTAAATTCTCGTTGAGACCGCCGCCATGTGAATGGATTGTGCGGCAGACGGAAGAAATGAGGAATTCACTCCGCCCTAATCTCCCCACAACACTCGCAGGCATGATAGGGACAGTCCGCTCGCTGCATTGGGATCGTCAGGCGAGTGGTGGGTGAACAGGCATCCCATAGCGCAAGTCCGAAAAGGAGGAACAAGATGTGCAAACGACTGTTGTGGTTGTATCTCATGGTGGCCGGTCTGGCTCTGTCGAGCGGAGCGCCGGTTGCTGCCCAGACGTCTCTGGTGCTCGACAGTTTCGAGCAGTATACGGATGACGTGTCGTCGCGGATCTTCGACGCCTGGGTGGACGGCTGGGGCGACGACACAAATGGTTCGGTCGTGGGCCATACAGACAGTCCGTTCGCCGAGCAGGAGATCGTCCATGGCGGCAGCCAGTCGATGATCTTCCGGTACGACAACAGCGGCACGGCCATGCTCTCCGAGGCCCGGCGGACGTTCGATCAGCCGATCGATATTACAGACGGCGGAACTCTTGCGGTCCTGACGATGTGGTACCAGGGGCAGCGCGGCGCTGCGGGCGGGGCGAGCTACGATGCGACCGCTGGAACCTACAAGGTGACCGGCGCCGGAGCCGAGATCGGCGAAGCACACGATGAGTTTCAGTTCGCCTATACGCAGCTCATGGGCAACGGACGCATCGTCGCACGCATCGACAGCATGGACAACAGCAATGGCTCGGCCCTGGCGGGTGTCATGATCCGCGACAGTCTGGAGGCCGATGCCATCCAGGCCACGATCGCGGTCACCCCCACCGATAGCGCCGTCTTCGCATTCCGCACGGCGGCCGGGATGAACACGAGCACGACGAGCACCGCGAGCAACAACTTCTCGCTGCCGCACTGGGTTCGTCTGACGCGAGAGGGCACATGGATCACAGCCGAGCACTCCAACGACGGAGTCATCTGGATCGCGGTGGCCAGTGCGGACCCGCTCGATCCTTCGAAGTTCCAATTCCACTCGATGGGTGACTCCGTGTACGTCGGCCTGGCGGTCACGGCCCATCGGGAAGACGGGGTTACCTGCACCGCCACGTTTTCCAAGGTGACTCTTGCCGGGACCGTCGCGTCCACCACTCTCACCGAGTCCAGTGAGATCGGCCTGGTCAGCAACGACCCCGAACTGCTGTACGCCGGGCTCGTGGATTCCTCGGGCAACATGGGCATCGTGTACCATCCGGACGACGAACAAGCCGTCCTGGCGGAGGAATGGACGCAGTGGTCGATTGCGGCCGGCGAGTTCGCAGATGTCGGGGTGGATCTGACCGCGGTCAGCGCGATGATTCTGGGCGTCGGCGACCGGACCCATCTCCGGGCCGGGGGCGCAGGCGTGCTGTACTTTGATGATATCGAAGCCATCCGGCGTATGCCTGCCACAGATATGGTTGTGCTGCTCGCCGAGGATTTCGAGGGGCTGTCCCTGGGTCCGAATGTGGACGAGTCCGTGGCGGGCGATGCCGTCTGGACGAGCGTCGCACCGGAGGGCTGGACCCGTGACAACAGCGGCGTGCCCAGCGCCGGGGACTCCGCCAATGGCGTCAATGAATGGGAAGGCTGGACCTTTGCCGACCACGACTGGTGGGCTCTCGTCGCCGGTGACCAGCGGCGTTCGGAGTTCGCACTGGCCATCGGGACTATCGCTGTCGCTGATTCCGACGAGTACGACGACAAGGGAGATCCCCAGGGCACCTACAACGCCCTCTTGACCACGCCCAAAATCGACGTTTCCGGCATCAAGGCGGGCGACGGCACGATTGTGCTGCGGTTCGATTCGAGCTGGCGACCCGAAGACTCGCAGACCGGCACGATCAGGGCGGCATTTGACGACGGCGACCCGATCGAGGTTCTTCGCTGGGAATCCGTCGCAAGCAGTGTCTTCTATCACGATCACATGACCAGCGAGCTGGTTGCCATTGAGATCAACAGACCGGCCGGAGCCAAGACGATGGTCCTGACCTTCGGGTATTTCGACGCCAGCAATAACTGGTGGTGGGCCATCGACAACGTGGAGGTCTTGGGCGCACCCCGAGACCGGGTCGTGGCCTTGTCGGAGGACTTCGACGGCCTGACGCTCGGTCCGAACGTCGAGGAGGGCACCGCTGGCAGCGTCTCCCAGGCGTTCACGCACACCCCACCGGAGGGATGGTCCGTGGACCGCAGCAGCATACCCGGCTACGGCGACTCCGCCAACGACGGCGTCGTTGAATGGGCCGGCTGGTCCTTCGCCGAGAAGGAATTCTGGATCGAATCGGACCACCAGAGACGCGAGGAGTTCACTCTGGCCAGCGGCAATGTCGCGGTGGCCGATTGCGACGAATGGGACGATGCCCAACATGCGAGCAAGGGTCGTATCGCCCAGGACCCCTACGATACCTACATGACAACGCCTGAAATCGATATCTCCGCCTTCGAAGCGGGCAGCGTGAAACTCACCTTCGATTCGAGCTGGCGGCCGGAATATGACGACAACTACCATCAGACGGCCAACATCACCGCTACCTTTGACGGCGGCGAGCCGATCGAGGTGTTGCGATGGGAGTCTGATCCGACGAGTTCCAACTACAAGGATGACAACTCGACGAATGAGACCATCACGATCAACTTGGACAATCCGGCGGGGGCCCGCAAGGTCGTACTGACCTTCGGCCTCTTCGATGCAGGCAACGACTGGTGGTGGGCCATCGACAACGTCGAAGTCACGGGCCTCGAGAAAGAGAAGATCCCCGTGTTCACGGAGGATTTCGAGGGGGTGTCCCTGGGTGCGAACGTGGACGAGTCGGCGGCGGGCGATGCGGTCTGGACAAGCGTCGCACCGGAGGGTTGGACCCGCGACAACAGCGGCGTGCCCAGCGCGGGCGACCCGGCCAACGGCGTCGATGAGTGGGAAGGCTGGACCTTCGCCGACCACGACTGGTGGGCTCTGGTCGCCGGCGATCAGAGACGTTCGGAATTCGCACTGGCCGTCGGGACCATCGCCGTCGCCGATTCCGACGAGTACGACGACAAGGGCGATCCCCAGGGCACCTACAATGCCTTCCTGACCACGCCTGTCATAGGCATTGTAGGGATGGAGGCCGGGTCGCTCGAATTGGTCTTCGACTCAAGCTGGCGGCCGGAAGACTCGCAAACAGCCACGATCACCGCTGCATACGATGACGGCATTCCCATCGAGGTCCTGCGATGGGAGTCGAATGCGAGCAGCGGCTACTACCACGATCACAGCACCAGCGAACACGTAATCGTCCCCCTGCAAAACCCGACGGGCGCAGCGACTGTTGTCCTGACCTTCGGCTACTTCGACGCCAGCAACAACTGGTGGTGGGCCATCGACAACCTCGTGGTGCAGGGAATCCCCGAGCAGAACACGCGGCGCGTGTTCTTCGCGAACTTCGAGGGCGTCCAGTTGGAACCCGCCCTCGATGAGGCTGTTGCGGACGGTGTGGCCGTGTGGACGGACGTGGCGCCGCAGGGCTGGGTGGTGGACGACAGCGGCGTGCCCGGAGGGGGCGATCCCGACCATGACGGCGTAACCGAGTGGGCCGGCTGGTCCTTCGCGGACAAGGACTGGTGGGCGTCCGTTGCCGGGGACCAGAACCGATCCTGGTTCACCAACGCGGCGGGCGTCGTGGCCGTTGCGGATTGCGACGAGTGGGATGATCTGGCCCACAGCGAAGGCGAGTACAACGCGTTCCTGAGCACACCTGCGATTGACGTCTCCGACGTGGACGCCGGGTCGGTGGAACTGACATTCGACTCGAGCTGGCGTTACGAGGCCACAATGGCCGCGACGATCACCGTCTCCTACGACGGCCAAGACGCGGTCGAGGTTCTGCGATGGGAATCCGTGGAGGGCAGCTCCAGCTTCCACGGCGATGCGGAGAATGAGACGGTCACGGTCGATCTGCAGAAGCCAGCCGGGGCACAGAGCGTCGTCATCACGTTTGGCCTGACCAAGGCGGGCAACAACTGGTGGTGGGCTATCGACAACCTCAAAGTCACCGGCGTCTCCGGAGGCAGCGAGATTTCATTGTTCACCGAGGACTTCGAGAGCGTGTCTCTGGGCGAGCCCGTGGATGAAGCGGCCCCCTCGCCGGGCAACTACTGGACCGATACGCCGCCGACCGGCTGGGAGGTCGACGACGACGGCGTGCCCGGCGCAGGGGACCCCGCCACGGACGGCGTCACCGAATGGGCCGGCTGGTCCTTTGTGAACAAGGACTGGTGGGTCGAGGTCGCCGAGGACCAGCAACGCTCCCAGTTCGCGCTGGGTGAAGGCGTCGTAGCCGTGGCCGACTGCGACGAATGGGACGACCAGGACCATGCGGCGGGTCTCTACAATGCCTTCCTCATCACGCCCCAGATCAACATCGCCGGCGCCGAAGCGGGTTCGCTTCAGCTCTCGTTCGATTCGAGCTGGCGACAAGAAGCCACACAAACCGCCAGCGTGATTGTTCAGTACGACGGCGGCGAACCCATCGTGGTCCTGCTCTGGACCTCGGAGGGGGGCGATCCCGCCTTCTTCAAGGCCGATGCGGTCAACGAGACGGTGACCGTCAATCTGGGCAATCCCGCAGGGGCCGCGACCATGGTCCTCGCGTTCGGCCTGACCGAGGCCGGCAACAACTGGTGGTGGGCCATCGACAACGTCGAGGTGATCGGCACATTCTCAGATTGAGTGGCCGCCCAGACAGCATTCAGCGAGCCATTACGACCACGCCATGAGCCCATAGCTCATGCACGTTCATGCAACCGGAGGGCCGTCCAACAAGGGCGGCCCTCCGGCGTTGTTGCCGGTCCCGCAAAATGCGAGCAAAAACCGCGAATTAGCATGACCTTCATACGAATCCAACACTGCGGGCTATGCTGGCAGGCGATACGAAACAGACAAGAGAGACGAGTCTTCAGGAGCTGCAAATATGAAAAAGCAGGATGCCTTCACGCTGATCGAGTTGCTGGTCGTCATCGCGGTCATTGCCTTGTTGATGGGGATTCTTATGCCCGCCCTGGGAAAGGCCAGAGAGCAGGCCAAGAAAACCGTCTGTGCTGCACACATGAAGGGACTCGGGGTCTCGCTGCGAATGTACGCGGACGACAACAACGGCAAGACGCACAATTCCCCCAATGTCGGCTTGTGGGACAACGCCTACGAAGGTCAGCCCATCGTCAAGCCGTATGGTCCCAACGACAAGAACGCGTACTGGGGCATTGCCTACCACCCCTATTCGCCGAACAAGAAGATCTTCCGCTGCCCCAGCACGAAGCGGGTGGACGACTGGCCCGAGTGGGGATGGGGAATCGCCTACCAGGAGTATTTCAAGTACTGCTCGTATGGCATCAACGGCTACATCACCTGGAACAGCACGAAGCAGCAGTACATCAAGATGGACCAGGACTTCAAGAGACCTGACGAGGTCATCGCCTTTCAGGACCACATCGAGCAGAAGCTCGACGACAACGGGGACATGTTCTACATCCGCCGCGGCGCCAGCATCAATCTGACCCAGTGGCGCAACGGCGGGACGAATGGGGATTTCCCCGAGGCGGTGCGGGAGTGCTTCCGGCACGCGGGGGTGTCCAATACCTGCTGGCTGGACGGCCACGTCAGCGGCATCGAAGAAACGACGGGCGAGGACGTTCCGGCCTACTGGTACACCGGCGTCCACACTGCACTGTAACAATCAACCGAACAGAGAAGGAATTATATCATGTATGCCAAGAGCTTCTTCATCGTCTTCCTCATGGTCGCATCCCTGTCCGTTCTGCCAGGCTGCAACCGGAAGGAAGCCGAAACCAGTTCATACCCAAACGTTTCCAATCCGCCGGAAACGGCGCCGGTGGTCGCGGCGCTAACCAGGGGAATGCGGTCGATCGGAGTGGCGAAGGTCTCCAAATCCCAGCACGTCGGTCGTCCCTGCGTAATCGTGGCCAAGACGCCCGAGCGGCGCGACCCGCCGCCGCCCCCGATGGGCATGGTTCGCCTGATGGGTCCCACCATCATCTACACGGCCCAGATCCACGACGTGTCCGATGACACGCTCAAGATCAAGGCGGGCTACCCGAATTCCGACAACGCCAAGATCATCGCGATCCCCAAGGCGGATATCCAGTCTCTCTACCTGGGCAGTTGACTCATTCGTGTTCCATGCCTGGAGATCCGCCATCGCCTGGGAAGATGATCCCCGAGATGGGAAGACGGACGTCACAGGAGGTCATAGCATGGGGGTTTGTTTCAGCATCTCCGCAATCCTGCAGATCGCACAGGAGGTCGAGCGCAAAGCGGCCGGCTACTATCTGTCGGCAGCCAGGCAATGCCGCGATGAAGAACGTCGCAACGTACACTACAGACTGGCTTCGTGGCGAAGGCGGCATCAGAACGCGTTGAGCCGCTTGCAGCAGGAGTATCCCGAAAGAACCGGGACATTCGATACGTCGGACCCCGACGACCACCTGTTGTCGAATCCGCGCGTGATGGCGGGCCTCACGTGGTCAGGCACAAGCCCCTTGCCTCGCGGCCACTCCATCCGAAAAGCAAGTCCGGTACAGATCCTCCGCGACGCCATCCGAAGATCCAAGGGGATCGTCATCTTCTATCACGGCCTGAAGGCGTTTGCCAACGCGCCGGACAGCCTGGCGATGATCGATGATCTGATCGGCACAGAAGACCGCCATATTCGTCTGATAGAACGTGTCTTGGAGCAGATGCCGACCTGTCCCGGAGACCGCCGGGAATACAGTTCCTCACGCTCAGGGAACAGTGGCATTCATGGCGACGCCTCGTCTTCCCTTCTGGCGGGTATGACCGGATGAACTCCTCCCCCTTGTCCAAGCCCAAATCATAGACTTCAGCCCATGGGGTGGTCTCTGAAGCGATAGCCGACTCCCCGGATGGTCTCGATGTAGTCTTTGCAGGAACCGAGCTTCTTGCGGAGGTAGGCGATCTGAACATCCACGGCCCGTTCCGTAACGATGTGGTCGCTGCCGTGGAGGGCATCCACGATCTGGTAGCGTGTGAAGACGATTCCGGGACGTTTGGCCAGCGTGTAGAGAATGTTGAACTCGGAGAAAGTCAACGTGATGGGCTTGCCAAGGAGCAGGACCTCGCAGCGGGCCGGGTCGATGGTCATGTCGTGAATTCGGACAGCGCCCCGGTCGAGGTGCTGGGCCACCTTCTTGCGCAGGACCCGCCGGACCCGCGCGATGAGCACGTTCGAGCTGAAGGGCTTGGTCACGTAGTCGTCCGCGCCCAGTTCCAGGCCCGCAATGATATCGCTGTCCTCACTCTTGGCCGTCAGGACAATGACGGGCATCTGCTCGGTCCTCGGATCGGTCTTGAGGACCCTGCAAACCTCCAGACCGTCGATGCCCGGCAGCATCAGGTCAAGAATCGCCAGGTCGGGTTGACGAGCTCGAGCGAGTTCAATAGCCTGCTCGCCGGTGGAAGCCGCCAGGACGTCGTAGCCCTCGCGCACCAGGTTGAGTGTGACGAGCTCGACGATATCCTCTTCATCGTCGACGACGAGGATTCTCCCCCGCGTCGTGCGATTCGGTTGCGCTGCAGGAGCGTTCTTGCTCTGCACACTGCTCTGAAGGCCCGGATACTGCATACTCTTCACCCTGCCAGACCGTCGCTCGGGGTTCGCTTCGCGTTCCCGTCGCTCGGATCATGAGAGACGAAATACAAAGGCGGCCCGGGAGGTCCGCACCGAGCCGCCGGCAAAGCCGGGAGGCGTTTGCGTCTTTGATGTATACGATAGCCCGTTCGCGTTGAGATCGGATTAGATAATGATGAGTTTTCGGTTAGTATCAATGAGCACGCATCCATCTATTCCAGTCATGTTCTTACTGGAAAACTCGAATTTCAGTGGCACAGTGCGACGACATCGTGGTATAATCAGTACTGGGTTGTTGGTTTGGATCCCCGTCAACTGCATCGTGAGGAGATCACATGAACAGGTTCGCACCATCACTGCTACCGCTTCTGCTTGTGCTGGGATCGGGTGTTACGGTCCATGCCCAGGCTACGGAATGGCAATCGCTCAACGGGGAAATCGTGTCGTTGTCCCAACAGGGACAGTACGACCGCGCCATCACGGCTGCCAAACAGGCCTTGTCGGTGGCCGAGCAGGCAGGAGGTCCGGAGCATCCCCTGGTGGCCTTGAGCCTCAACAATCTCGCGCTCTTGTACAAGACGCAGGGCCGGTATGCAGAAGCCCAGCCGCTCTACGAACGTGCGTTGACCATCAAAGAAACAACCCTCGGACCGGACCATCCCAATGTGGCGTTGAGCCTGAACAACCTCGCCGAGTTGTATCGCGTGCAAGGCCAGTACGCAAAAGCCGAATCCCTTTATGAGAGGGCGCTGAGGATCAAGGAAAGGACGCTCGGGGCAAACCATCTCTCCCTGGCCACGAGCATGAACAACCTGGCGGCGCTGCACCGCACGCACGGCCAGTATGGGCAGGCCGAACCCCTCTACAAACGCGCACTGGCGATCCGAGAGAAGGCCCTTGGCTCGGATCATCCCTCGGTGGCCACAAGCCTGGACAACCTGGCGTCGCTGTATGAAGCGCAGAGTCGATATGCACAAGCCGAATCACTTTACGAACGCGCGTTGAACATCCGAGACAAGGCGCTCGGCGCGAATGACCCCGCCGTGGCCGTCAGTCTGGACAATCTCGGAACGCTGTATGAAGCCCAGGGACACTACGGGCGGGCAGAGCTGTTCTACAATCGTTCCCTGATAATCAGGGAGAAGGCGTTGGGGCGAAATCATCCCTCCGTCGCCACGAGCCTCGAAAACCTGGCGACGCTCTACAAGAGCAGCGGGCGGGAAAAAGCTGGGGCGGCGATGGAAACTCGGGCCGCGGCCATCCGCGAGGCACATCGATAAGATCGCCTGCCGTCGCTCCTATCGTGACTTGGCGACTCGTTCCACCTGTTCGAGGTACTTCTGTACATCCTCGCGGGGCTTGAGGTCCTGAGCCCGCCGCAACAGTGGCAAGGCCTCTGCGTACTTGCCTTGGCCCACCAGCAACTGGGCGTGGCGAATCCTGGCGTCGGCCTCGTGCTTCTCCAGGCTCTCCGCGCGTTCGTAGTAGAAGACGGCCTTCTCCGCGTCGCCGGAGCGGGCGCAGTACTGGCCCAGCAGGATGAGGGACTCCCCGTCGAGTGGATCGAGAGCCACGAGCTCTTCGAGTATCCTGATCTCCTCCTCGCCGGAATGCTCTGCGACTGCGATCCGCACGCGCAGCATGAGCAGGTCCTTCTGGTCGGCCTGGCTCAGTTCAGTCCCATGGAGAGCATCGATTTGTCCGACAAGCAGCTTCGTTTCATCGAGCGCACCGCGGGCGGCGAGCACCTTCGCGGCACGAATGGCGCGTTCGGCGCTGTGCTTCCGGTCCTTCTCGAGCGCCCGAACGTAGGATGCGACGGCCATTCCAAACAGCTCCTGGTTCACGTAGATGTCCCCGAGCATGTTGAGACTGTCGACCGTGGACTTGCCCAGGCGATCCACCAGTTCGTAGTTCACCGCGGCCTTGAGGGGCTCATTCAGGCCGATGAACGCATTCGCCTGGAGGAGCCAGAGGTCCGTACGGTTGGGATCGTTTGCGATCAGGCCGTCACAGAGCGCCACGGCATCGGCATACCGCTGCTGCTTGAACAGGCTGCGGGCCAACCCCATTTTCCAGTCGAGAGTGGACGGGTCGAGCAGGACAGCCTGGCGAAAGGCCGATTCGGCGCACAGATGATTCTCCATCGCAGAATAGGCGAAGCCCAACATGCCGTAGGTGTACTTGTCGCTTCCGCCGAGCTCGATCACCTTGGTGAGCGCCGGGATCGCCTTGCCGAATTCGCCGTTGCGGACGTGGATCACCCCGAGGTTCTTCCAGGCACGGAGGAACCTGTCGTACTTGGCGACAGCACGAGAATACGCCGCCGCTGCGTCATCGAGCTGTTCCCTGCGGAAGTAGATATTGGCCAACGTGAAATCGAAGACGGCACTGGAACCGTCCTTGGTCTCCTTCTGGAGCAGACGAGCCGCTTCATCCAGCTTGTCGGCGGAAATCAACTCCAGCACCTTCAACATCTTCTCCCGCTCGGGTTGCGTGACCGTCGGTTCGATTTCCGTCTCCGCCAGAAAACTGTCGGTGAAGCGCCTCTGGAACTCCGGACTCATCCAGATCTGGAGCTCCGATTCGCTGAGCCGGGTTTCACCCGTTGGCTGGGCGGACAACGTGGTGGCAATCGACAGGACACAAACGATGGCAGACAGCAAAGGCAGCCCGCCGCCGTTGTTTGGTGACAGGCATCGTAACTGGGTCTTCATCATCTATCCTTTCGGGAAGGTGAACGGCACGCGCATGCGGAATCGCACGGGCTTGCCGCCCCTTTTTCCAGGCTCGAATTTCCACTGCTTGACTGCGTTGAGAGCAGATTTCTCGAAGACAGGGTCGGTGGATTGCTGCACGCGAGGCTCCACCACGCTGCCCCGCTCATCGACCAGAAAGAGAATATGCACGGTGCCCGGCGCCTTCTGGCGAATCTCCCGCGTGAGGACCGGGCCGGGCTGGTAGACGACCCGCGGCTTCTGGTCGAGATCGGCGATCGAGAAGATGGCGTCCACACTGTCGCTGCTGCCGGCACTGGATACCGCGACAACCGTATTCAGTTTGACCGCGAAATCACCGCCTCCGAACGACCCATCGCCCATGCCGGGATCGAGCGCCAGTTCGAGTTGCGAGAGGTCGAGAGGCGGCGCTGCCTCCACCAGTTCCGGCGGTTTCTCCTCGGGCTGCTGCTCCTGTTCGGGTTCTTCTTCCGGCGGGGTCGCCGGGGGCGGGGGCACGTTGGCCAGATTCACACTCTGAAGGACCAGATCCTCCGCGGGCGGCTGACTGATGGACTGCATCAGGGGCAACACGATGAAGAAGGCGAGGGTCAACCCCACGGCGCCCAGGACAACGCCCAAGCGGTGACTCACCTCGCGGACGATACTGAATGTTCGGCGATTCCTCACGGGTCGAATGCTCAGCCTTGCGGTTTGCGGGCGGCCAGGCTCACCTTGTTGGCGCCCGCCAGTTTCGCTTCATCGATGATGCGAACGAGCAGACCAGAGGGTGCTGCAGCATCTGCTTGGACGATGACGGGAATGTCTTCCTTCTGGAGCATCCTCGCGACGAGCTGGCGCACGCCACTGATGCCGATCTCCCGGCCGCCGTAAACCACTTCACCCTTCTCCGTCAGAGCCAGCAGGATACTCGTCTTTTCCAGTCGAACAGAGGAGGCCGCCTGCGGTTTATCGACCTCCACCCCGGTCTCCTCGACGAACGTCGTGGTGACGATGAAGAAAATGAGCAGAATGAAGACGCAATCGATAAGCGGCGAGATGTCGATCCCGGCATCGCTGCTGTCTTCTGCCGCCATTTCGCGAAAACGTCCCATAGTGGTTTCTCGGTTTGGCTCACCCTTGCTGCCTTAGGCCGCCAACTCCTGCGGTTGTGGCGATCTGCCCGGCACATACGGTCTTGTGTCCCCTTTGCGATGCGTTCGGTTCGACACCACCGGCGTCGCCTCCGGCAGGCGTGTCGTACGTTCCTGGTCGTGTTCCATCTCCCCCGGTCGGTGCAAGGTCTTGTACAGTTTCTGGGTGCAGACGGTTTCGAGCTGGGTCAGAAAAGCCTTGTAGCGTTCGAGTCGGCGTGCGAGCTGATACTGGAAGAACAGGCCCGGCAGCGCGATGATCAAACCCGTCTCCGTGGTCACAAGGGCCTCGGAGATGCCCCCGGCGACGAGCGCCATGGTCTTCTCGCCTCCGGCCCCGGAGGCCAGCGCGCCGAACGTGGCCAGCATGCCGGTCACGGTGCCGAGCAATCCCAGCAGCGGAGCGCTGCTCACACAGACCTTCATGACGCGCAGGTCCCGTTCGAAAGAACGAATCTCCGTGGCACGCAGTTCCTCGAAGAACACGGCTGATTGCTTGAGCGACTTGGCGCCCGTGACGAAGTCGAGCAACTCGCCAAGAGGACCCCGCCGATCAGTCGGATGATCGATCCAGCGCCGCCACGTCTTTTCCCCAACGGAGCGGCCCCCCTTCTCCCGCAGTCTGAAGAACACATGGATGCCCAATGCAAAGAGGACCAATCCGTTGATGGCCAGTGCGATCATCCCCCAGCCGCCAGAGAGCCAGATGGCAACGGCCTGTCCCCACAGAGCAGCAATCCGTTCGGTACTCATAGTCATTCTCCATTGCGGGCAATGCGCCCTACCAATCGGTCGTTGTGATCGAGGACGGGCATGGCGCTCAGACCATGCTCTCTCAGAAGAGTCCGCACTCTCTCCCGATCCGCATCGACGCGTACGAACATGGTATCGGTGTCCACGAGGGATTCGATACTGACCTGCTCAGGCCGGGTCAGAAGCAGGCGAATGGGCACGTCCCCCACGTACTTGCCCTGATCATCCACCACGAAGACCGCATGGAGATCTTCATCGATCCCGGCGGCACGGATCTTTCCGATGGCCTCGGCCACCGTGGCGGTCTTGCCGACGGTGACGATCGTCGGGTCCATCATGCCGCCGGCCGAGTCCTCAGAATACGCAGTCAACCTGGCACCGTCACCCAGACCGTGGTGGTTCAGGGCCCGTACGACCTCCCGAGCCACCGCCGCAGGCATGTCCGCCAGGGAGCCAACGGGTTCGTCGCTCCGGTAAGGCGTCTTGCTGACCTGATTGATGAAGGCGATCGCAGCTTTCTCCATGCGGTCGATGATGCCGCGGGTCTTGCGAGAGAGAAAGGCGTGGATCAGCAGCGAGGGAATGGCCACGATCAGGCCAAACTCCGTCGTAATCAGCGCCTCGGAAATCCCGCTCGAAAGCGTCTTCACATCGCCCGAGCCGAAAACGGTGATTAGCTTGAACGTGTTGATCATGCCTGTCACGGTGCCGAGCAGGCCCAGCAGCGGAGCGGAAGAAGCGCTGATCGCGATGAAGGGCAGGAACCGCTGAAGGCGCAACCTGGTCGCCAGAATCCGCTCGTACATCACTTCTTCAATCAGTTCCGCGGGCTCTTCGATGTGCTCGACGCCGGCCAGGAGCATTTCGCCTGTCGGACCGCCGATAGCCTTGGCCTTTTGAGCAGCTTGTGGATCGCGTTGTGCAATGGCACGCAGCAGTTCACGAATCCGCTTCTCGGAAGGACTTCGCAGGCGAGCCAATCCGACCCACTTGAAGAACGCCATGAGCAGCGCGGCGGCGGCCAATCCCAGGATCGGGACCATCACCGGGCCGCCCTTGCTGATGTGCTCGACAACCGTCTCCTTGGTGGCCTGGATCTTGTGGGCGCTGCCCAGCGTGGGATCGAGCGGGAAACGACCGGAGCCGGAGGAGACCATCGCGCCCGCGGCTTCCGCGGTCTCCTTGGCGTCGAAGCCGATCACGGTCGGTTCGAGGGATCCAAGACGCTGCTCGGCTGTCCCGACGCTCTGGCCGTCCGTCGAACGAAAGAGCGCCGCCGGACCGATCAGTACGAAGGTGCCGCGTTTTACCAGGCCAGAGGCATCCACCGCACTGCCCTCGAAACGGCTTCCTCCGAGGGCCTCGTACAGACGTTCGAGCGACGCGGTCACCAGGGCGGCCTGGCTGCGATACACCTCGGCTTCGCTCAAACCGGCATTCTCCATCGCCAGCTTGGCAGCTTCCAGCGGTTCGCGATATCGCTGGATCTCCGCGATGTGCAGGCGGGTCTCGAAGTTGCGGATGTACTCGCCGAGCAGATTGGAGAGATAGGTCTTCTCCTCGTGGCGGGACTGGATCTCCGTTCGCAGATTGCTCATGTCGAGAGTCCGGCTGTCGAGCAGGCGGGTCGTTTGCTGGTACTCACGGCGGACCTCCGACAACTGGTTCTCCAGATCGCTGAGCTTGCGGCCCAGCGGGATCTTCTCCTTCGCGATCTCGTCCCGCAGCCGGGCAAGTTCCGCAAGACTCTCCTGAAGCTGCTGCTCCACCGAGGCGCCCGCCTGACTGAACGTGCTAACGGCGGGCAGTTCCGCAGACGGCCTCTGCACGGCGACATTGGAATCCGCCTTCTCCTGCCCGGAGACTGGACCAAGCGACATCGTGAAGAACACAAGGCAGCAGGCCCAGGCCAGTGGAAGGAATCCACGACCGGTGGTGCTGCCCCTGCGTCCTCCGCATGGACGCCATGCCCGTTGCGGCTGTCTTGCCGCCATTTGGCCGCTCCGTTCGAAGAGATGAGACGTTGTCATGGTTGTCACTCGACCTTCACCGGCAGAAGAACGAAGCTGGCGACCTTCTCGTTTTTGAGGATGGCGACAGCGTCGGCGATGGGACCGGCCGCGTCATCGGCGGGCGTCCAACACCAGCCGTCGGCAGCAGGACGGCCCACACCGGCGACCGCGCCGCTGGCCCCGGTGTAGTACGCCTGTCCCAGCCCGACGTACAGGGCCGTCACTTCAGCCGCATTGCCGTCGGCCAGCATACGCACTTCGCTGACCACCGTGATCTCACGATCGAACTTGTTCACCTCATTCAGGATTCCCACGACGTTCTGAAACCGCTGAGCAAGGGACAGCTTCGTGTCGTTCGGGTCCTGCGGAAGGCTCTGTGTGAGGGGCTTGATCCGCTCACGGATCGGGTCGGGCAGCCGTTTGACCAACACCGAGGTCCCGGCTTCGAGCTTGGCCACGATATCGCTCAGCATGTGAGCGGCGGCCTTCAGTCCCTCGTTCTCCTCGACCAGTTCGACGCGCTTCTTGTCGGCGTCACCGATGCTCTCCTTCGCCTGATCGATCTTCCCCCGCAGCGAATCGATTTCCCGCTGGACGAGCTCGATCCGCTCATTGAGCATCTCGCGGCCGAGCGCCCAGTCCTGCTTCTCCTTGGAGATCGCCCGCCGGGCTTCGACCCATTTCTCCATCGCCGTACGCGTGTTGTCGATGGTCTTCCGCGCAGTCGGCTCGGCCGACCAGCCAAGGGCCGCAGTCGCCAGGATCAGGCCGGCGATCCACGTGTCAAGGATCGGGTAAAACCAGCCAGTCGGATCGGGTTCAAAACCAGCCACTTTGAGGAGCTAACGGTTTGTCATAAGAATCTCTCGAAGTCGATGATGTTACGGTTTCGGGAGGTTCGGCATGGC
>Ga0209605_1001040_pt1 | contig 32596 bp, 49 predicted proteins | sample AD_UKC035_MetaG_FD_184408 | JGI IMG/M metagenome (GOLD analysis project Ga0209605, IMG submission 184408) | Active sludge microbial communities of municipal wastewater-treating anaerobic digesters from USA - AD_UKC035_MetaG (SPAdes) (version 2) | ecosystem: Engineered > Bioreactor > Anaerobic >...
AGGTCTGCGAGGTCGCCTCAATCGGGATGTTCAAAACGTCACGTGAGGTTTGCAGGATGGTAGCGCCAGCCCGGCGCGGGATGGACAGCTCATTGCGCTTTTCGATGATTCCAGCAAAGAAATCATCAGGTACTAAGTACCCGCCAACTCCTGCGGTGTCCTCACCCATTGCGGCTTTCAAGCCTTTGACCCGCTCGCCGGTGCGTAGGTAGTGCGCGAAAGCGCGGTTCGGGTCGGGATCGCCAAGACTCTCGGCCTTGATAACAGCCGGAGCGTTGATCGCGGGGGCATTCTCGAGCTTCTCCAGCTTGGCGCTAATAGCGTCCAATTTGCTAACAAGAGAATCCAGTTCGATAGCGGATTCTTGTTTAGGTTCTTTGGTTTCTTCTTCCATGGTATTTTTCTCCATAATAGTTGATTTAACTTTTGGCTCTGCTTCATCAACCGCTTCAGCTTGCGTTTCCGCCTCCGCTGCAGCCTCCGTGATTTGAGCCTTCGCCATGAAAACAGCCAATTCGTTGGCTGGTTTTCGCCATTCGTTTGTGTCAAACAACGCCAGTTCTCCGACTGGCCACACCTCAATAACACCCGCCTTACCATTCCTGACTAGATGACCGATAGCGCCAGAAGACGCGCGCACAATGTCAGGATCTGCATTGAGAATCCGCTTTGCCAGCAGTTCTGATACATCAAATCGCACAGTGAACCAGAATCCACGGTCATCATTGTACGCATACTTTGCTACACCAATCACGGCTGGTATATCCTGCCAGTCAAGTGGTGAATCAGGCCCGAATCCGTGATAATAGGTGACGGGAATTTCTTTGCCGTCTGCCAGCCAGGCGTCAGTGTTTTCCGTAAACGTCTCGCCATCAGAATCCCGCCCCTCGAATTGACCACCAAAAGGCAGGCCCAAAACTAGAAACTCTTGTGGATCCATATCCTCGTACTTCTTTACGGTCTGGACAGGTTCGCGTGAAGCCTTGTAATTCTCGGGCGGTTTAGTTTGTATTTTCAGTTTCATGGTTACCTCAATGCCTTCTCAAGCTGTCTTTTTATTGCAGCGGTTATCCGCTCTAAGTTAAGCTGCACAATTCCTTCAATGGTCTTCCACCCATGCCAGGCGTGTACACGTGTCTGTTCATCGCGCCCCATAACGTAACCGGCATATGGTACGCTGCCAAGGTGCGTACCGATGGACAGCACCTCGCCATCGTTCGACACCCTCGAATCCCACGAATTGCGCAGTTTATTGGTACGCTTATAAGCCGATCCTTCTGGCACTGGCGGATATTGCCGCGCCTTACTCACCAGATCAACGCCGGCTGCTTCAAGCGCGCCGCGGATATACCCGCCGCGTCCAGCTTCCTGCAACTTGCGCGCCAGTTCATCAACTCCCTTTAGCTCAACCGTGTATCCACTCATAGCAGCGTATACTCCACATAGCAGGCGCAATTGACATGCTTTGGTGGATATCCAACCTCTCGCGTAGGTCTACCATCAAGCGGAGCACAGATTGCGCAAACCCGATCATATTCGCTCACTCGGTATGTCTCTTCGAAGTCAACGCCATAAATCTTCCTGATGTCATCAGCGAGCTGTATTTGAGACTGTACCGCTGCATTGGTTGTCTCGGTAATAGCGACTGAACGCGCCCGCTCAGGCGCATAGAATACTGCGATGCGGCGCGTCAATTCGTCTATGTCCCAATCCTGCTGGTAGTACTTCGTCACCAGGTCAATTACCATGTTGCGCGTACGTCCTGTCAGCTCCGTCGCTTTCTGCATCCCCCAGCGCGCCGCCCAATCAATGGCGTGCTGGTTGACAAGCATCCAATCGACTTGCAGATTGACCTGCTCAATAAGTGCAAATGATTGCACCAGGTATATATCCTCCAGAACAGCGGCAATCACTTTCCGAATCCCCTTGCCACCGTTGTTCCAATAAGATTCCGGTACCTTATTTATGTCAGGTGGATCGCCGAGCAAGCGCATCAGTTCACGCCGTTGCTTATTCCACTCTACTCCAAGGCGTTCTTCCATTTCGCGCTCAAACTTCCTGCGGTTGCGCAGTTCGCTTTTGAAGCTGGTCAGAATATCGAACACCTCACTCGGTACTGGCATCGTGCTCCGTCCTCACTACGATCACCTGCGGCTCCGCTTTGAGCAGCGACTCAATGTCTTGTAACTTCGCGATCATGTCAACCATGCCGGAATGATCATACACGCCATCGAACACGCGCTCCACCTCTTCAGCATCAGCGCATAACTTTAGCGCGGCGTGAATCTCAGCCTGCATTTCCTCAGGGATGATGTCGCTCTCAAACGGGCAATCGGCGCTCTTGCCGCGTTCCAACCTCTTGACAGATTTCTTCTGCCATTTGCCGAGTTCTTCATCAAGCGGTAATGCCGCCGGTTCGCTGGCTGGCGCTTCAACCACTTCAGGCTCAGGCAGCACATTGTACTGCGCATACTCGCGTCCTTCAGGCAGGTCATAGCCCAATATCTGCATGGCGTCACCAGTAGGAATGCCGGCTTGTACCAGCTTGAGCAGCGAGTCCGCCCGCATGGATTCATCAGCCTGGAAGATGTCCATCTCATCGAACATAAACTCAATGCGCAGCTTCATGCGTTCCAGCAGCTGCCGGTTCAGTGCGTCTTCCAGTATCCGCGCCCGTGGACGGATCACGTCCTGCCAGAACGACAGCCGATGCTCCGCTGCGCTCGCGTAGTTATCGTCGCCCATAAACACGTTCACCGGGATTCCAAAGGCGTTAGCAATGTTTTTTGTCGCCTGTTGGTATAACTGCGGCATGGTCATCTTGTCCAGGTCTTGCGTCAGCGTGTGCGGCTCGACTTTTGTGCGCAAGAATAGGTTCCGCCAGGCATTGCCTATTCCACCGGCTGTGCGATTGATGAACGTTTGTACCCGCTTCTGCTCGTCCTCAGTGATTGATCCGTCAACGCTCCATAAAGTTATTGGCATTGCGCCGCCCTCAAAGAAGCGTGACGCAAACCTGGTTTGGTAGTTCATCAACGCGGCATCATTCAGACAGGCCTGCACCGTGCTTATGCCGCTCGTCAAATCGTCGTTGTAGGAAAATTCTTTGATGTAGATAATGTCGTCCTGCGGCCAACGTCTCCCATGCTGTGTGAAGGTTAGTGTTCCGTCATCGCCTGGCGTGACCGTCACCGTAAATGGGTTCAGGTATTGCAGGTCTAGTACGCGGACGTTGTTCTTCAGCTTCAAAATAAACGCCCGCCCTTGACCTAGCAGCGCCGCCTCCGTCTTCCATACCAGATCGCGAATATCCGCTTTGTACGGCCAATCTACCGCTGTATCTCCCGAGAACACCTTTATCGGCACGGACGACAGCGCATCACAGCGCATCTTCACGGCGCGGTAAATCAGCGGTACGCGTGAGTACGCCTCCTGCACGCTCGTTATCGAATTGGTGAAGTCCATGCTATCGTCAAGCAGGTTTTGCTGCCACGCTGGAATAGACACTAACGCTTTGTAAGCCTTATTTTGTATTGTCGATAATCTCATAATATCAGGCTCCGAATAATATTACCGGCTGCGCCGCTTCTACCGCGTAATAGGCTAGCGCCAGGGCGATCACAGCATCATCATGTCCATCTCCAGCTGCGGCAAGCCGCCATAAACCAGATGGGAGTTTGGTAGAAACAAAAATTCGAATCTCTTGTTTAAGTACATCCCAGTCCTGCAACTGCCAGCCGCTATGCAGCGCCTCATATAATTCGCCCATGATCATACTCTTGCTCTCGTTGGTCGTTTCAAACGGTATCACAGTTACACCAAGTTTTCGCAGTTCTTCGATATTAACGCTACCAATGCTGTTAGCCTCAGCAACTAATCCACGTAAGTGCCACTTATCATATACAGTTTTGACGCGGTGCCTAATCTCACCCCACGCCAATTTACGTACGTGCAGCTTATCTACCATACAGCGATTATTCATGTCCAGTATGAGCATGTCGGTAAAATCATTTTCCTGTCCCCAGTCTAAACCGCCGGCGTAGCGATGATCTGGATTATATTCTACATCAAGCGGCGCGGTATAGATATTCTCCACATCGCCAAAGTAGCTATTTCCTGACGTGAGAAAGCATAAAATTGGATCCTCTGGATACTCCTGAACAAATAAAGCTCTCAACTCCGTTTGTTTACTACGCCGCCATTTGATCTGCTGCGCGGTCAATCGATGTTTTTTCACTAACTCAAGTTCTTCATCGGTGTAGACTAGCGATTCGCCTGTCTTAAGTGGAATTTGATAGTTATCATCCCACCACCATGGGTAAAAGTGCAATTTCCACGTATCATCGCCGTCTAGTGCTTCCATGCAGCGCTCATAGAACCAACCTTGCGCTCCATTTGGCGTGCTTTCAAGAATCACGTCTGGATCGCCACCCTGCATAGCGCCGGCAATAAGTTTCTCGGCGTCTGGCCAAAACGCACATTCAGAACCATGAAAATCGGTGTAGGTTCCGCCTCGTCCAACCTCTTTGCTGCCAGCTTTTGCAATAATAGCCTCGCTGTCAAACTCAGGATAGGTTGCCAATGCGGCATTAGCATATTTGCGCACTGGTTGAATGTTATTGAATTTACAGTGATCGTAAAACCTGTCAGCCATACGCCGTAGTATCTGTGTGGTATTATCATCATGCGCCAGAGTGATGGTAGCGCGCGTGCTGGTCACGGTTCGTCTGAACATTTCCGCTTGCACATAGGTCGACACACCCAATTGCCGCGCCTTGAGTATTAAATCTTTACCTGTTCGTTTTGAATGGAAGTCTCTTTGCGTCTTGTTCCACCACAACGGGACAAGTTTTTTATCTTTATCCAGGATGCGTAAAAACACCCTGGCGAATTGCTCAGGATCACTGACTACTTGCGAGGGTGTTTCAGTCTTGAGTGTCATCGTCTGATCGGATAAATTCTTTCCATCCTGCCAATATTGGCCCACCATCACGCCCTGATATTTCGGTTCGTTGTACCGGAGTTCCAAGGGCGTAATCTGATAACCACTTGCGCGCCTGTGAATCGCCCCGTTTCGCCTGTTTCACTGCCATTTCGACAATCTCTCTCCAGTCAGATTGTTTCAAAACCGAATACAGCGATTTTAGATACCTTTCCTCAATCGCTTTCTTTGGTCTTCCGTTAGGATTTGCAACCTGTCCTTTGACAAACGGCATATTTAACCTATATCTAACAATAGCCTAATCTTCTTGCACCGCAATAATGTGTACCATAAGCCCTTGCCACCTACTAAACTTTTCCATTACGGCTGCTTTGTAAGGCTCTGGCACGTTTAACGTCAAATTGGCGGTCAAATCCGCCATTGTCTTAAGGCTGCGCACTTCCGCCGGAAACTCGATTGCTATTTTTTCAGTTTCTACCATACTTTGCTCCGCTCCGATCCGGCATCCTTATAGGGGAAGGAGAGAGGAACCCTGTTGGCAGGATGCCGGACTGGAAAGGAGGAAGGATGAATCTATCCAGCGCCGCCGCCAGCACGCTTCTCCGCGGCGTCCTCAACGGCGATGGTGGTAATCAGCACAACGACCAGCGCATCAATCGCCTGCCACAGTGAAGGGTCGATATCGGGCATAAAGTGGAACACGACCGTCTGAACGACGCCGAACACTGCTATCCAAAACTTACGTGACCTTAGAAGTCCTGCCATACGTCACCTCTGCAAAATGAAAGAATCCGTTCACTAACAGCATACACGGATTCTTCCAAAAAGTCAAATAATTATTTTACGGGAACGCCAGCTCAACGGCATAATCACAATAATTCTATAGATATTCATGATATTCTCGATATAAGAGGTGTAATTTCGTCATAAGTATCTGTTTTTTCTTCGTTTGAGAAAAAGAATATCCAGCTATTTAGATATATGGAATCGCGAATTATATTTTCGAGTCGATATCCTGCCGGAAGCCCGTTGGTAATCTTATAATGTCGCTCGCCATTTTGGAATGCGCCAGCTATAAGTTCTGAAGAAACGCGAATCATTTTTCTCATTTTGCCTCCTAATTCTCAATCATAAATGTACTATGGCAGCATACCCGGCCGGATCGCTACTGGCGGCGGAAAAAACGCAGGGTGCATTGTCGGTTTCCACTTCGGCTGGTTGAGATACCACTCAATGACGGCTTTAGCATTCTCGAACCCATTGCAGATACACGCGAAATAGCCTTGGCCATTCAGGAAAATAATACAGTCCAACTGCTCCGGCGTCAACCTACCACCGCTAGACCGCTTCAACTCAATGTATAGCCCATGCCAGTGACCGCGAGGCACCGGAAGGCAAATGTCCGGAATACCTCTCTTCAGTCCCTCACGCTTCAGCCTGGCGCCCTGGATCGATACCCGTTTGCCGCTGTTGTCATGATGATACGGCAGTTTGGCGCCGGACGGTATCGCGTGCATATACTTAAGTTCAGGATAGGTTTCCTGAACGATCTCCGCCCATTCAAACAGTAGTGATTGTTCGGCGTGCTCATCAATGCCAGGTGCTTTGCTCATTTTTGTTCCCTCCATCATAACCATAATTCGAATATTACATGACGGCGCCATATTCGAGGTCGCTCACCTCTTCACGCTCCACTCAATGCCAGCGATCTCAGCCAATACCGCCTTGCGGATATCATTCGTCCACCAGCCGGCGCCGCGTTCTGTTTCTCATAGTCGCGGTGAATGCCAGCCCATGAGGTATGCCCGCGTGAAGCCTGGTGGGTCATCCCGTTCACCTCTGCAATGACGCGGTATTCGGGGTAGCAGAAGTCAGCCTTCCAGCGCCGGGACGGATGAAACTTGTACTGCGTCTTCGGCTCTGGCAATCCAGCGTCACGGAGTTGTAGCAGGAGCAGGGATTCAAGGTCGGTCACGTAATGCCGCCTTCCTATTACCCTTGCTCAAAATTAGCGATTTCTTTTCGGGGTGTCTTTTTACGTGACATGATTTACAGAGGGTTATTAGGTTTGTTGGCTCATATGTCAACTCTGGAAATTTACTTTTATCTTTCACGTGATGAACACATAGATTCTTATGCGCTCCGCAATCTTGGCATCGAAAAGCATCACGTTCAAGGATTTCCCTTCTAACCCTATTCCACTCTGTTTGAAGCGTCCATTTTCTCGCTTTAGTAATTTTCCCAATCTTGTTATTCCGCTCCCAAACTGATAGGATATAATCATCGACCATCGAATGCCTATCAATAAATTTATCGTCCCACGGTTTCCCGAATAACCGTTCTTTCAAAAATGATGGGGGGTTATCTTCACAAGAAGGGTTGTAATCCTCAAATATCTGTAAAAATGACTCCCTGCCAATTTCGGCTTCAAGTTCGAGTAAATCCTGTCTCGTTTCTTGAATGGCGTTATCAATCTCTTTCTTGGTGATATATCTCACTCCATCACCTCCAGTCCCAATTCTTTTGCCCTGTGGCTCGTCTGTGCTCATTTCACTCCTTTAGCCTGTTTTAATGATTATTAAAATCAGGATTAGTATTATTTTGTGTCACCGAACTATCAGAGTTTGAAGGTTGGTTCTCACTCAATACTGTTATCCCTACATCTGGAAAAACCGAAGGGAATCTCCGAAATTTCATAAGTTCGTAAACAAGATAATATGCCATTGTCGGTTTATATGCCGTAACCGTTCTATCTGGGTTGCCGTTTGCACCGTGAATGATATAAGTGAAGCAAGGGGTTTTTGTGTTTAAGGCGTCCATCTTATCTGAGTTCATCCAACGACCTCCAACAAACAACTGTATTTATTTCCTGTCCGCTATCATTTTTCCAATACCCTCCACCAACTCTTAAATAATAGGTTGCGCAACAAATCCAATCGTTTTCTAACATCACCAAATATCGCTTGTTAACGGCAGGAGCTGCCCAACTCGTTTTGAAAGCACTCCAACAATAGTCGTTCCTTTTTAGGTGCGGGTGCTTTTCTTTCTCCTCCGCTGACCTTGCCCCCATTTCTTCAATCTCAGCGTCACTCAATTCACGTTTTACAACCGTGCTGGTATCGTTAGCCAAATAAGCACGAGCGGCAAGATAAAGACAATCCTCGTCATGATCTTTTTCAGGGACGCCAGGCTTCCGTAACACTCCATTCTGCATATACAAACTATTTTCAAGCAATCTGGCTACTAATTTCTGCCAGCCGGATGACCGCTTGTGTCCCTTGATGTCGCCAACCTCAATACTCGTTGAGTTGACCAGCACCTGGTAGCGGTAATTGCCAATCTCCGTCGTTCCTGTTCCGTCGTTCTGAATTTTAATTATCAGCATCGGCAGCCTCCGGCGGTTTGTAGGTGATGGATTCAAAGGGTTTCAACTCAATCCGCAAATCACAATTTAGAGCATGGGAAATCTTTGAGATGGTCGATAATCTCGCATTATTAATTAGATTGCCATTCAAAATTCCTGAAATTGTGTTGCGGTTTATTCCTGTTTTTTTTGCAATTTCAAGGATGGTTATCTTTCTGGCTTTTCGGACTTCTCTTAACAGTTCCGCTGTGCTATCCGATGATGCGACAGCTAATAGTATGTCTCTCGTCATTACTGCCTCCTCTGGACTAATGTTGTTATTATGGATTATTACTTTATTGCCATTCGGCATTACTTCTATTGTTGGATTGCACCAACAACATTCGCCGTGCGTGTTATGTTCACAGTCCATCATTTTGCTCATTTTATTTCCTCCGGTTCTTTCTTTGTGCTCAACTATCATTAAAACGGACACAGTTTCAATTCTTCTTTGGTCATTTTTTGTCACCTTTCTGTTATTCCTCTTTATACTGGATCGTCCAGCCCTTAAGATCAGTTCTGCGCCAAAGGAATTCGCCCTTATAGATGGCGGCATAATTAATAAGACCCATTTCTCCAGGTTCTTGATAGATAATGATTGAAGTGATTCCTTCATCACCAACCCTAAAAATAAAATCTTCGCGAAATAAACACTCTATGGCGCGAGGGTCTTCCGCCATTCTTTTTATTTCCATGTCAATTCCTTTCTATTTTTTATCTGAAATAATGATAAGCCGATCATTTGATCGTCTCCTCCGCTACAATAATTCCTGATCCATTACATTCGCTGTCCTCCGCCTGCACCCTGCCGCTAATCCAAACTCCGAGTGCTGCCAGCAGTTCCAGCGCTCCGGCTTTCGACATGCGTACTACCGAGCTGCGCTTTTTTACGGCTTCGATCAGGTCGTCCGCCAAATAATCAATGAACAACCGTTCATCATCTGGCAGCTTCGTTTTCGCCGTCTGTAGAACATCCAGCTTGTCCTGCATGGTCAGCCTGTCCATCGCTATTTGTACGGCTTTCAACTTTTGCTGCGTTTTGAGTGCGCTAATATTGTCCATGATCATTCTCCTTCATTTCGCCCATATGCCCTGATATACCCCTGTACCTGGTCGGCAATCGCCAGGCAGCCGGCTTTGCGCGCCATGATCAGCAGCGCGTCCCACGAGAGCGCATCGTAGTACCCCGCGTCAATCTCGCGGATCAGCAGGTCGCGCAGTTCCATCACCTCAAACAGATCCAGCATCCACCACCTCCCTAACTTTTACGCATGAACATTGCACTAATTTGCCAAAATCAGCCTCTCCGTACTTCGCGCCTGATCCAATAAAGCCAATTCCGCCGCACTTTGGGCAATTTGGATCAGGCCGGGAGACTGGTTCCGGCTTGTCGTCTCCCGGCAGCGGTTCACCTGCTACAGCCAGGTCGTACAGCCAGGCACAGTTGGACCTGGAATAGCGCCTCCCGTCCTTCGTTTTGCGGTTGATCCAATTCTGGAAATACGGAATCAGGTACTGCTCCAGCTCCAGCTCCGTGCCATACTTGCCGCGCAGATAGTCTAGCGCCTCCATCACCCGCGGCATGTCCGTACCAGGAATGCCAGGTATGCCAGTCACGTCGGAGAACACCCTCACCTGCCAGCCAGTAGAGAATTGGTAATCTTTAGGCGCAGGATAGGGAGCAGGAGAAGGAGCACTATTTTGCCAGTCACCGTCGCCTTCACCATCACCATCACCATCACCATTAACATCACCATCACCATCGTTAATAGTATGATTAACGTTACTATGCTCTATACTATGTTCTGTACTATGCGCTGTACTATGCGCTGTACTATGTTCTTTAAATCCGCCTGGATCGCTCCAGTTCGACTCGAATATTGTATTTCCTGTCCCGTGATAGCGCTCGCGGTCAATCCATCCCTCTGGTGGTTTATACTTAGATTTGCCACACCAGCGCGGAGACTGATATCGCCACCAGTTTGTAATCTGAATGAGCTTTTTTCCTTCTGACTTATAGCGGACAATCTTTCCAGCCGAGGCGAATTTTTCAAGTGCCTTTTCTATGAGTGCATCATCCAAATCATCAACGGGAAAAAGCTGCGAATGAATAAGCCTTGCATTATCCTGCATCCGCCCCTGATCATCAGCCGAACAGGTGAGCAGCCCAATCCAGATCATGCGCTCTAAAAGCGATAACTCGATAAAATAGTCGTCCTCCCATATTTCAGAAGAAATCATTCGACCCTTACTCATTGATTAGTTCCTCCATTGTCAATCATCACCATGGTATCTCTTCTTGCACCAAATCATAAACTTTAAATTTACAGTACCGCTCAGGTATTAATATATTGATCGTACTTTTTATGTTATCCGTTGAAACGTAACTGATATTGCTTGATTTCCTGGTCTCGTTTGTATATTTCTGCATCGCTCTACGCAAATCATCAGAAGATATGACATAAATTCTTTCAAGTTCAGGTGAGTAATAGATTAAGTATTTTGCAGGAGTTCTTGCAGACCAACCAAGAGTAACGCAATGATCCGGCGGCGCGGTATGATTTATTCTCAATACCTCAAAAAGAATATTCTCGCTTTTACCAATCCATTTGTCGCTTTTTATTTCCGCTAGAGTGATAAGCCCATCTCTTGTCTTAATCATGCAATCAACGTCCGCTTCCTGCATAACTTTCAATTGACTCATGTCGTCAACCCCAATTACGTCCGGACGATCGCGCAAAAATTTCAAAACAATATTCTGTGCTTTTATTCCTTCGTCCATATAATCGCCGGCATAACTGCGCTGTTTATTTTCTCCAGTGATTGCCATACTAAACCTCATTCCCCCAGACAACCCATCCTGGTCTATTGCTTCTGGCAAATAATTCAATTTTATTTCCAGGATACATACTCTCAATAATCTGATAGGTTATATCTGGTTTTTTGCTATGAATCGGCCCCCTGTCAGCCTCGAAACAGGAATCGGGACGGCATAACGGATGTGGTGTTTCAGGTTTGACCCCGATCAATAATAGCTCGTGCTTTGATTTTAGATACCAACCTTTACCTCTACCTTTATCTTTTATCCATGCCATATTGGTTTTGTATGTAAACCCCCAAGCTTCAATAACTTGCAGTGCTTCTGGTAATAATGGATTGGTAGCCCATAAGAACAAGACACTTGTATTCTCGGCCAGGTTTGCTATTGGAAGAGCGCATATTTCTTCAACTGACATAGTAGGATAATGGCTTTCGGCCGACTCAGTAAATCCGCTATTGTCATATTGCCAAGGCGGATCTGCAAAAATCACCTGGAATTTTCCCGCTGGAAGTTCACGACTGCGTTTCTCAGCGTGATCAAGCGCTATTTTTTCTTTTAGGATCTCTTTTTTTGCTTCAGATATACTTGAGATACCCTCCGCAATTCTCTTGGCCACCTCCACCTGTTTTTCCGGCGCTAATCGTGCAAGTTCGAGCAGCTGTGTTGTGCTGTTTGCAATTTCAGTATCACGGATGGAGTCTTTTACTTCTGGAACAATACTGCGAGCTGCCTGCATACGCTTATATACCGATTGCTCTGAAAGACCAATCTCTTTGGCGATTTCAGAAGTAGTTTTCAAACTATAATCGTTATAGTTTGAACGTCTATCCCCCCCCCTACTGAAACCAACCAGTTCTTGTCGTCTCGCCAGGTGTTCACCTTGCTCCAAAACGGTCAAATCATTGCGCATCAGGTTTTCGTCAATCTCTGCCAGCTCAACTTCCACTTCATCGCCATCAAATATTGTCGCCTCAATCGTCTGCCAACCAATGCGTTTTGCTGCTTCCAGGCGATGCAGCCCAGCGACAAGCCGATACATGCCGTCATATCTCACGACTGTAATAGGTTGCAGCTGCCCTATGGCGGCGAAGCTGTCAGCAATGGTACGAACCTTGCTTTCGTCTAGCTTGCGTTTCCGCGCCTTCACCTTGATCTCTGCTATTCCAAGTTCCATAACACTCCTATAACAAATCCCCGCTTTCCAAGAGTTAGTATGATTGTCGAGGTCACACTATGGAAAACGGGGAGTTGTCACTAACTCATAAGCGCAACCTCGACAACATCAATATTACCACGCGGATTTGCCATTGTCAATAACACCGCGGCTCAGCCTCACCAGTTTATCTCCTCCGGCTCATAGTACATGAGCTTCCACATGCCAGGCATGGGAACGATCTCCGCCGGCAATGTTGCTGGATCGTGAGACACGATCACCTTCAGTGCCCCGTCCGCCTGGCGCAGTATGCCCTGAACCACACCCTTGCCATAAGGCGTGTTGACGGATTGCAGGAATCTCACTCCGCATAGCTCAAACAGGTTTGCTGCCATTAGTGTCCTCCGCTATCTCTTTGCCACAATAACAGCAATATTTCATGTGGTTATCGCTGGGCGTGTCCGCTTCAAGGTGAAACTCTTCCCCGCAGCTTGTGCACCACAAATCAATGTCGGGGTCTTCAACCATGACCCACATACATTTGTTATTATCTGTCGAGGTTTTAGCATTATGCTCCACGACAAGTTCTTTATAAACCGCGTTTTTGAACGCTTCCCAGTTTGTCTGTTCACCGTTTCGGTTCGCTATCATCCACGCGCTCCGCAATAAGCTATTGGCGTTTTCGTTGTATGCCGGCTTGTTTTCTGGTATTCCCTTTTTTGCGTCCGTACTGATTTCGACATCCAAATAAGTACCGTCGTAAATATGCTCGGTATATTCATCGATACGTTTCATCAGGTCGAAGCAATGTTTTGGAAGCGCATACTTACCGTCTTTCGCTTCACCCTCCGTGTCATAAGTTGTCGCACCCATAATATCAAGAATTAAGTCTTCCACGTTACACGAATATACATTCCATACCCAAAAGGCGAACCGCTCCAGTTCTGAGTTCTTAACCCTCAATTTCTGTAATTCGTTTTTCAGTTGCTGGTCTCCAGAACCTTCTGACCATGATGAAACTATATGTCGCAAACCTCTATTCTCATTTTCTAATTCGGCTATTCGTATTCTGTCCTCATCATAAGTCTGCTCCATGTCGGCTATGAACCCGGCTAATTCAATCACGTCAAATCGAGATAATTCACAGCCAACGCCAGCCTTTTTGGCAATGGTCAGAGCACGTTTTATTATTCCGATACTTGAAAATTCGTTCTCCGTCATAACAGCCTCCCCTGCCCGGCGTACTTCTCCGGCTCAAAGTCCATGCCGTAGATCCGCCTTGCCTTGCGCCTCATGGCACTAACCTTCTCCAGCTCGCGATATGCAATGTTGGACTCCTCCATGATGTACCGCGTTACTGCTTCCACGTCGCCTTTGTCGGCCAGGTAGAATCCGCCCTCATCACGGTCTGTGCAGATCAATATGTTGTTCGTGTCGTCGGCGTTTATCTCGCGACGCACCTGCCGACAGCGGCGAATGTTGTTTTCTGTCGCTTTGCCATACATGTACTCTGCAATCTTCTCGGGTGAAACACGGTTGTCGCTTCCAACGTGGTGTAACATGAAGGTCTTCATCGTCAAGATTTCGTTAGGTGATATTTCAGGCTTCATCTCACACTCCGCACATTCCGGAACATTCGTTATCCCATAGCGATAATTGCCCCTTCTCCTCTGCCGTACGTAGGTCAACTTCAGCAAGTGGAATTCGGGCAGGATGAACATACAATTTACCTGGCATCCTTGCCTCCCGTATAATTTCGTCAGCATAAGTTGCTTTTATAAAATCAGTCGCGTTATCCATAACCTCCCGCCATTCTGATGTGCGCTGAAAAGGACAAAACACGCACGCAGATTTTGAGGGAACTTGTATCCCGTGTCTTTTCAAATATAAAGCGCAGTCATTTCTTGTCATTCTCATTTCAACCAGCGGGTAAATGTTTGTTATGTATTTCACATCAGATTCACGCATCCTTTGAAACTCGTCAAGACTTATTCCAAGTAGCATTTCAACTGGTTCGCCATTCCTGTTTGCCTGTAACCAGCGGCGCATTGTTGCGCGCTTCCATTTGTCCGTGCATTGTCGTGAAAACATACCCGCGTTTTCTATGTGAGCCGGAATCATCACTCCGCCAAAATTATCAATAATTTTGGCGTCACTCGGCTTAACCGTAATAACTCGAACACCGTGTTCTTCAAGCCAACAAGTATGACGTTTCGCAAATTCATAGGTGGCTTGCCTTTCATGGGTCGTATCCGCATGAATCGCATAATCAACAGGCTCTATATCACCAAGCGCAGCCATAGCCGCGAGTGTAAAGCTTTGGACTCCCCAACCAAGCGATAATACTCTCATGCTATTACCTCGTTTAGTGATATTTCAGGCTTCATTGTCTCTCCTCTTTCCTCTCTCCTGCCCGGCGTTATTTCCCCCGCGCGTGGTAGACGTCTAGCCGGGCGTCATGAGGATTAGTCTACGCGGCTTCTCTCGCCGCCAGAATGGTGCGGATCGCCGTCAATTTGCGCACGATCTCTTCGGTTGGCTCTTTCGTCGACAGTGCCTTGTGCATGAAGCGCAGCTTGTCAGAGTCAATGTCGCCATAGCGGACGCCCTTGCTATTGAGTTCGCTTTCCGCGAATTCCAGTGTCATTTCGCTGGTAGGTGCAGGTATTGGCTCATTAGCAGGCTGTGGTTCCGGCGGGTTCAAGCCTCTGTCAATTCCAATGTTATAGTTGCTCATTTCAAACTCACTTTCGGGTGGTCAAACGAAGAATTAACGTGGTCAAAATATTCTCCGATATGTCTTGGAATAATCGCTTTCCTTGCGCCTGTTTTTATCTCGTGTAACCTCGCAATCCGATCAGCCTTGTTGTAAATTCTGTCGGGTGCCGATCCGTCCGGCTCTAATTCAATCCCGAACTCCGCGCAAGCGTCTTCCGCCAGCCCTGCCTCGTTGACCTCGCCGGTAAGCGGATCGGTGAAGTTGTCTACTTGTCCTGCCATGTAAGTTTCAATTTTTCCTGCCATCGTCTCCCTCTCTCTCCCCTCCTGTCCCGGTCTCGTTTCCCCCCGCGCGTGGTAGACGTCTAGCCGGGTGTCTGGAGGAATAATCTACGCGGCTTCTCTCGCCGCCAGAATGGTGCGGATCGCCGTAATCTTGCGCACGATCTCTTCGGTTGGCTCTTTCGTCGACAGTGCCTTGTGCATGAAGCGCAGCTTGTCGGAGTCGAGGTCGCCATAACGGACGCCTTTGCTGTTAAGCTCGCTCTCCGCAAACTCCAGTGTCATCTCGCTGGCCGGCGCTGGTATTGGTTCGTCCTCTGGTCGTGCTTTCTTGGTCGGTGCTGGTGTTGCTACTGGCTCGGATTCAACGTAATCGCCATCTATGAAGTCTTCAATGTCCTGCGTGAAGTAGTCAGAAGCGTTAACGGCGACAAGCACGGCCGCGACCATAGCGCGCTTCTGCGCCATCTTGTCAATCGTGTTCACCTGGTCGAAGACGTCAGTGTTCTTTACCCGGCCAGTTTCTTGGTTAGTAATAGAAGAATCATTATCGGCGAATTTAGCGCCGCAGCCACCCTTTTTGGTATGGCATAACCAGCCACCGCCGTATTCCGCCTTCCCCTTAATGATTGTTTCTTTGCCACATTTAGGGCATTTCCGGTTCTGGCTGCGGTATCTGTACTTCGCTTCCCATGAGTTACACGAACCGAGTCCCTCGCCGATCAACTCTCCATTGCGGTACAGCTGGCACTTGTAATGTAGTATGAAAAACGGTTCTCCACCATGGTCTGTGCCTGTCCAGTCAGTTACTTTTTCAACGATTTGGAAGACTGGGCGCAACCCGAAGAATGTAGCTAGTTTTTCTGCACCAGGCTTCCACAGTGCTGGCTTGTCGCTTCCAGGAATTGAACCATAGTCCACGCCAGGCTTCAATATGCTGTGGATAAAATCTTTCATCATCTGATAGCGGACTAACGCTTCATGCACCGATGCCGCCGGCGCGAGATATCCGCTATTTTGTAACGTTACTGCGTAATCTTGTTTTATTTCCATTTTCTCTCTCCTCCTAAATTGTCCTGATTGAAACTGATGGGTCACCGACTTTTTTGAATTGCTCGATTTCAGGGTGAGCGGCGGCATAACCATCCAGCGCTTTTGTGTCCCATGATACGCGGCCCTTACTGAATACCGCCATAAGATAATCGCCCTTCACTGTCTCGCCTATGCCAACGACGTCGTCCTTGATTTCAGCCTCAAGCATTGTCAGGTAGTCATTGAGTGCCAGATATTTATTTTCAAACTCGGCTTCTATCTCAGCAATTTTTGCCTTAATTTCAGGGGTCAAAACATTATCAACCAGCGTCTGCTTTTCGAGGTCAACTTTTGTCTTGGCACATTTTAATTCGTACAACCGATTCAATTTTTCTTTTGTTTCCATCTCTCTCTCCTCGTTTCCTAAAATGGTATTTCGTCTTCCGGCGACACATCGCCGGTTAAATCCAGCTCAATCTCCGCACCGCAGTCAATGCACACCGGTCTGATGTCATCCCACGCGCCATCCGCGCCGAAGTGCATACCGCCGACGTAATCAACGTGTTCGTGCGGGCAGTTCGCCTGGTTATAGAGGACATGTGCTTGTGCGTCCAGTGATTCAGCGTGTTCAGCTGCTGCGTTCATTTCCTCGTACAGACCTGATTCGATCCAGGAATCCACCTGTGCCGTGTAATCACGCCAGGCCTGCTCGGCCTCTTGGAGTGCTTCCAGGTAGCGCACCATTGCCGGACTGTGCCGTATTGTTGATTCTACGCTCTCCCAGCCGTGAACCGTATCGCTTTCAGTAACGTTGACTCCTATAACGCTCATTGCATCACTCCTATTCTCTCCAGCAACCATGCGATTGCCAGTACCGGTATTGCCAGGATTGCGATTATCACGAAAAACACGGCAATGTTGATCATCTTCACTCCCGTTTCGTGTCGTTGCCCCATATCACGCGCTCATCTTCAATGCGCCCGATTATAGGGACACGCTTGATCAGCCGGCGCACCATTTCGCTCATGGGTACCTCCTCAAACTCGGCCATACGCTCCAGCCGCTCGCGCAGCTCCGGATCAAGTCTCACAACCACCTGTACTGTTTTTTTCATCATGCCTCCTTTATAATGTGCTTATTTAATTTCCAGGATTCCATTATGTCCCTGAAAATAGACAACTCCGTTCTTTACTCCAGTCAAATAACCGAATCTATTCCATATTAATGCCGATACCTGCTCTGGAGAGTATTTCTGTAACCAAACTTTTGCCTGGACAATAATTTTTTGTTCGTGCTTTTCGAGTTGCTTCGCGGTTAACTTTTTCATATCTATCTCCTTGATTGACTATATTGTATCACATTGCATTACAAATTACAGTATGACATTTGTCACGTTCATTTGTTCTATATATAAGCAAAACGGCTATAAATTCGCGTTTATAGCCGTGATTTTAGGTTGTCACTTTATAGGTAATCAGTCCAATTCAATTCCCCTTCAGCCCAAGAGCGGCCAAGATTGACGCTATCACTACGCCAAGCGAATTGATTATGTTCCAGCTATTCTCTTTCTTTTCTAATTGTTCAATCTCTTCGTTATGCCTTTCCAGCGTCTTCAGATTGCTAATCAATTCCTGGTCATGATTCTTGATCCAGCTGTTCGTCTTCTCAATGTAATTAATCAAAACGTCCCTGTCTTCAGCCTGCGACTCCAGGATGCTGTCGATTTTAGTGTTCAGGTACATGAACCACTCTCTTGTTGACTGCGGATGTAGATCCTGTAGATCGTTTGGCAATGCTCCCATGTTGGCTCCTATACTGCTTAAATCCCAATTGAGCGTGTGTAGTCTGGCGAGACGTTGAACGTGCCAGTTATCAGCGTGCTAATTGCCCCTGTGCTGTCCAAAACCTGAATATCGTAGTGATAAGAACGTGGAGACAGCTTCGCAGTCTCGACCGCTTCCAGGGTAATCGTCACGTCGCCGCTTGCTTCGTCATTCACCTCCAGCGCTCCGTTACCTGGTACGCTTGCTGCTGCCCCGTTGATATAATGCAGTCCAGTCGTGGTATCAATCTGAATCAGGCTAGCCGAGTCAGGATCGGCTTCGTCGTCCTTGACCGTGAACCACAGATTTTGGTATCCGGTAAGCTCCCCGATACCTTCCAGCACAGCAACCAGAGTATCGCCCCTGATTGCGGTAATGGTCGATCCTGACACCGGAGAAGTAACTGTAATAACTGTGCCAGTGGTGATTAAGTCAGTCTTTGATTTTACGGCGGTCAATGTCGTCTCAAGCGCCAGCCCGGATTGAATCTCCGTCACCGCGTCTGCTGCGACCGTGCCAGACGTGATAGCGTTGTCAGCCAGCGTCACGCCGTCACTCAATAGACGTGTGTCCGCCTGCTCACTTGCCACAATCGCCGCGGTCGCAATCCCCGAGATAGTCGCCGTAATATACATGTCTACCCGTTGACCGGCGGTTAGTGTAGGCAGCGTCACGCTAAACTTATAAGGATTGCTGCCCGTGATCGTCACGCTTGCCCCATTCGCGACGCCGTCCACGTATAGCGTGCCGGAAGGCGTTCCGGCTGCAAGCGCCCCCGTTGCGTCAAGCATCACAAACGTTCCTGCCCAAGTCGAACCTGTCTTGATTGTCATAGCCCTACCCTCCCCGAAAACGGAAGAATCCTAACTGCTCCGCCACCTCCACCGCCGGATGGTGGCGTCAGTTTGTATGCCGAGTACACGCTCCCCGTGGCGTTCTGACCGACAAACCACAGCGCATAATCTAGATCAAAGCTGCCGGCAGAATTGTCGACCGTGAACGTATCTGTTTCCCAAGTATCCACGCTGTCAGTCATCGTGAAGGTGTCAACCGGAGTCGCGCCTGCCAGCGGATTGCCGATGCCTGCCATGAGGTAGACTCTTGGTAGGTATGCCATACTTGTGCTCTTCCGAAGCTGTACCTCAATAGAGTATATTTGACCCGCCGGAACGGTAAACTTCTTGTACCAAAACGCCGGATATGTCGCCGATTCCAGCGCATGAGCACACGCCTGCGTGTACCCGTCCGGCTTGATTACGGCTTGTGAAGTAACGACACCACCCTTGCACCAGGCTTTGACCGCTCCGTCTACCGCATCGTGGTTATCGGATTGCAGACTGTTCCACCAATCTGACATACTAGAATACACATAATGTTCTATAGCGGAGGTTAGCGTAATACCGAACAAATTCCCTGTGGTTTGTCGAATATCATACGTATTTTCATTGAAGACGCCGCCTGATACAATTACTTGTGTGCAAAGGAATAATCCATAAGTGTTTCCACTAAACACGCCATCAGAAATATGTGCAAGTGTGCAACTAACTACTCCATTGTTATTCCCACTGAACACACCACCTGATACACGTACAAATGTGCCGCCGTTTACTCCATTGCCGTTCCCACTGAACGTCCCCCCAGTAATGTGGGCAAGTGTGCAGTCCTTTAATCCATCGCCGTTCCCACTGAACACACCACCTGATACAGTTGCATTTGTGCAGCTGCTTAATCCATAGCTGCCTCCACTGAACACACCACCTGATACAGTTGCATTTGTGCAGCTAATTACTACAGCGCCGTTCCCACTGAACACACCACCTGATACGACCATATAGTGGCATGTACTAAACAAATTCTTGTTCACGCCGTACCACATGCCGCCTGCCACGGTCAGCTTTGTGCTGCCAGTCCCTACTCGGTATATGGTATATGAGCCAGTCCCCACCGCTATTATTTTGATGTTACGTGTAATCAGGCTTACTAACGCTCCAGTGCTTTTAGCCGCAGTCAGTCCAGCGGTTATAGTAATGGTGTTCGTAGCGATACCGCCCGCGGCGATGATCCGCTCCTCTGATTCCTTCGCTTTGTTAATATCGTCAATGCGGACAATGTCTCCGTCCGCCCATATGTCCCCAGTCACATCGGTATCAACGGACAGCTGCGTCTGTCCAGCAGCCTCATCCGCCGACAGTTTGATACTGGTATACGTTGGCTCCGCGCCGTACACGTTCATGGTCAGACCGAGCACTCCGTCCACGTACCAGCCAGCAGCGCCGGTAATGGTGTGCTTCGACGCAAACGGTATTGGTGCGCCGCTCGTGCCAATGTTCCAGGTGCCGGCGCCGACAACGCTCGCACCGGTCTTGAGGAACAGGCAGTACGAACCGGCTGCTGTGGTGTGGGTGAGCGTGCCGGTTATAGTCACCTTTACGCCGGTCACGAAAGCCGACTGGTTCACGTCAAACGTGACAGTATGCCCGCTGGCAATAACGACATCATCCCCATCCACGGGTACGCCTGTGTCCCAAGTCCCTGCACTACTCCAAAGTCCACTTCCTACGCTTGTTCTAGTCGCCATCCACTACCTCGCCTGCTTCCTTCACTTCATCAACCACATGCCGTTATGCTTCACCGCCGCGCACTGCCACTCACTCACGCGCGCCCAAATATCACTGCCCACTTGCAGCACCTCGAGAGGTTTAACTTTCGTCCCCTTCGCCATCCATCCGATCACCTGGCTGCCAGGCTGCCCGATCGGTACATCCCGGATATTCAGCCCGCTTGCTGCGATCACTGTCAGCGTGCCCTCCGGCAAAACGACCGGCGGAGTCGGTTCGTCGTCCTCCGTAGGCGGCGGCTGTGGTACCACTCCGCTCGTGCCCACGTACCGCGAGTACTCTTCCACCGTGCCCAAAAACACGTTCAGATCCAGCGCATCCGTCTCGAATCCCATGCGGCGCCCGTCAGGTATACCGTCATCGTTCACATCCCCATCAGACGTGTACTGCCAGAAGAGAATCCTGCCACGCCAACCCTTCTCGCGTGCATACTCAATCACCCGTTCCTTTGTCACGCTCCTGTTGTACCACGCTACCCACAAGTCCAATTCCTTCACCCAATCCTCGAACACCCAGAAGAATCCAGGCGCATTGTAGATCATCGGTCGCGATCCCGTCAGCTGGTGCCAGCGGTCAATGAAGCCTTTCATCACCTGGCGATAGTCGCTCCGGTTCAGGTACGTGATTCGCCATGCTCCACTGAACTCCTCGCAGTCCAGCACTAATGGCATTTCTCCTGGATCGCCCTTCAATGCGTTCCAGCACTGCTCCGCCTGCTCCACGCCCCAATCGTATGCCGGCATTTTCCCCTTGTGCGAGTAGTAGTCCAGATACCAGTATGGCGCCCGCTCTAGCCTGCCTTTTGCCTGCGACCAGAAGTACTTGAACATCCGGTCAATCACCAGCCCCCAGCCTACGCGGATCATCACCCCCATGAATCCGGCTTCGATCATCGGTTTGAACACCGGCTTGTAGACCGTGTCGTAGTCATCCTGATGGTGGCTTATGTCGAATAAACGTACTGGAAAAGCTGTAAAGGATGTCATTTTTTACCTTTCTTTAATAACGCATCAACCCGATAGACTTCATCCTACCACCTCCGGCGCTATAATAGGCGGTCTCTCGACGATAATGTCCGGCTCTGTGTACACCGTTGTCAGCACTGCCTGCCCATTATCCGACAGCCACCGCTCCTCAATGCCGCCTACCAGGTAATCGCCATTGATATTGTATTTTGCAATGGTCAGGTGAATCTTGTCGAATATGTCGAATCCGAATTGGTAAGCCGGTCGTGATTCTAGCTGGAACACAGGGAATCGTAGTGTTGTTCCTACCAATTGCTCTATGAATGAGTCGAAAAACTCCGCCTGCCAGGATGTCTGAATAAACGGATTGTCTATGGTGAGTATCCGCTTTGCTGCTGTGCCGGAATAGTCAAACGTGCGGTAGGTTGATTCATCAGTCACAACCGGCAAACCCCTGTTACGTAGCAGGATGCAGTAGTGGTTATTTACGGCGCTCACACTCGTGATAACGTTCTTGCTCGCCTCGCCATAGTATGTAGTGGTGATGTCCCATTTGTTAGTCCTGTCTATGCCAGTCCCGTCTGCCTTCGAGTTCATCTTGAAGTCAGTCGTATCAGCAGGTGGTACCATGTCGATACCGGCACATTCCTGCCCGTTATAACTGAACCGTCCCCATACCGTCAATCCGGCGGCGGTACTGACCAACGGCACGTCATTCAGCTTCCATAGTTTGACTGCTGTGGTTACAGGAACACTTTTGTCATAGACGTAAATCTTTGCCACATTTCTAAGCAGCTTATATGGCGAGGTGAGCAGAATGTCCTTAAGCATAACGGATTGATCAAGCGTCATCACTGCCGTTGTTGCCTCGCGCGACCGGAACATGAACGATCCGTCAGCCCGCGCACAGAATAAGCCCGCTTCGGCGTCCGCAATATCCTCGATGGTCTCAAACGCGGATTTCTCATTCGCCCAGCAGTACGGTATGATCCCGTTGCCCGTGCCAATGCTTGATGTGCCATAGATGGACGGCCACTCCGCCGCTGTGGTCATGTAGGCGATTTGCTTGCCTGTAGAGGATTCAGGATTGCCGTCAATGTCTGTGTCCGGCGTGATAATCTCCGTGCTTAGCGTATTATTCTTTAATTCCTTCAGCCCGTCGTAAGCCGTAATCAGCACCTGCGGATTGCGGACATCGCCAATGTTTTCAATGCTGTCAATCTGACCACGGAACCGGTCGCGCCAATAATCTTCGTATGCCGCTGTTGGTGGCGTAAAATAATCTCCCGTATGCAGCGCTTCGCCTTTCGTAAACCGCACCTCGTCGATATAACAAGTACCACCGGATGCACCACCGGTTCTCATATTGGCATTGATGTAAGCAGCCGACTTTCCGGATGGAGTAACTGGATTGTAATTTTCTAAAACAGGAAGTTGATTTCCATTAACATACGCCAGAATTTCGTCACCGTGCCTGCAAACTTCCACGTGATACCACGTATTAGGCGATGGTACTCCAGATTCTCCCCAATCAAACCTATAACTCCATTTGATCTCACCGCCCGTTTTGCAAAATACTTCTAAACCAAAAAAATCTACCGGTATTGTTGAGTCTCCCTTGTAGTTAATATAAAATATATTATTTTCGTCTGCTTCTTGATGAAATAATCTGTATAATACGTAACGTTCCAATGTGCCCACCGCAGACATTCTCATCTGGCATTCCCAAGTCCAGTCTTTGTCCTGTAGCCAGAAGTCATCGTGCGCCGGCGTCCAGATATACGACGTGGAATCTGGCACCATCAGGCTAGCCGATCCGAACCTCTTCATTGTCGTAGACGTAACCGCGTTTCCAGACGCTGTCCACGTCTTCTCGCTTAGATCTGTAAACACTGTGCCATTGCTGTCGCCGTCCATGTGCAATAGCACGTGCGTGCTGTCTGTGGTTGTCTTGACGTTGATAAATCTGCCAGGCTCTACATGCGGATACAGAATTGAGCTTGTGTTATAAGGATCGTATATGCCGTCGTAGTTGTCAAGCTTGATTTGCAGCATGCCTGGTTCTACAGATTGCAATCCATCACCGTTGGACTTAATGAATTGCTTGCGTCCCCTGTATAGTCTATAGTCGACCATGCGTGTGGCATCGTTCCGGCTGTCAAATGTTCCCGCCGTTGTCCAATCTATGTTTACCTTCCATGAGATGGCCATCAGTCCCTCAATATCTCTTCAAGCATCGGCTTGATCGTCCCGTAAACTTCCGTCTTGTCAGACAGTGACACAGCCGGCGAATAATAGAAGTGGATCACAGCTCCGCCCATTCTTGCAGACTGTTGTGCGCTATAAACATGCGATCCCTGCGGCAGATTCACCAGTTCCGGCCCTTGTTCACCGACCCACGTCAAACCAGAAGCAGGCCCGCCACCTGCCCTGCTTTGTTGACGCGGACCAGTCAATATGTTGTATGTCCCACGACCTGCAAACGCCATGGCGTCATAGGCAGAGTCTGTAATCTCTCCCTTCACGACAATATGAATGTCCTTTGATTCAGGAAGTCCGCGAATACTTTTGTCCAGTCCAGCGACAAGCGATGTATATTCCTCAATCGTTATCTTACCTTCAGCGAGCATTTGCCTGAAGTTGCCGAGTCTATCCATCGCCGCCGACGTCGTCGGATCTATCAGCCCCATCTTCTCGGCCAGTAGAATTGACGCATCAGCATCCAGACCGGCCGCCGCCTGGTTGAAGAGCAGCTCCTTTGTGTAATCTTTCATTAGCACGTTTACGTCATTAATTCCCGCTTCAAGGTCGGAGTAATTCTGTACGGCGATTTCCATCTCCGGGTTGAGCGCATAATACGCTTCCGCCTGCGCATTCAGGCTGGCCGTCCACGCCTGGTTGGCTCTGTCGGCGCGCTTCATCTCGTTGACCTGTTCCGCGGTCAGAAGTACGCCGTCCCTCATATAGCCTAAATGTTGATCGTACACAAGCCCGAGACGCTCGATTTGATCGCGTTCATCCTTAAGTCCACGGACATAATCTGTTAGCTGGATGGTTAAATCGGCTTTAGTCTCGACCAGCGCCGTTTGAGTAGGCAGCAGATATTCGCCAATTGTTGCCGCTAGATCCTCCTGAGCGGCATCCAAAATCCTTTGCTGGTTGGCCAATCCCTCACTTGTGCGCTCGAAGTCACCCTGCGCCAGTGTGGTTTGCTTCAAAATCAGCGAATAGGATGCCTGTGCCTTTTGTGCGGCATTTATTGCCCCTACCCCGTCCCAAATACCCAGATTCAGCGCCTCTTGTTGGATCAGCGCCTGGTTCAGGTTGACGCCGAGCGACCTCAACGGTTCTACCTCACCCGACAGACCGGCCCGTAATTTGTCGAGCACTTCGTCAGGATTCATGTTGTTGAACGATGCCAGGTCGCTCGCCAGCTGTACCAAATTTTGCGACATCTCCGCGGAGACGTCAACGCCGATCCCCATGGCTCGGAACAGGTTGCCATAAGTACCAGCTGCTGCCAGCGCCTCATTCGAGCTCATGCCCATGGCTTCAGCAGCCGATTCGCCCCACCGCAGCATGGCGTCAGCTTGATCCCCGAATACCACCCCGACTTTGGATTCCGTCTCCGCCAGGTCAGAAGATGCCTTAATGGCCACCTGCGAGTATTCGTACATTTTCTTCACGGCCATGGAAGCAATACCGATAGCGCCACCGGCCGTCAGCGACACGCCGGTCAGCTTTTGTAATCCAGCATCTAGTGTTTTGAGTTTACCGCCCAGTCCGCCGGTTGATCCCTGCAAGCCTGTAACCTGCTTGTTGAGACGGTCAAATTCGGCTTTAGCCTGGTTTCGCGCTTTGATTAGAATTTCGAGTTCACTCTTCGCCATGGCGCCTCAGTTCCATCACTGCCTGTATGATTTTCCAGGTGTCAGGATAGTTTTTCACAAATTCGCCGTCCTTCGTCACGTCCCTGTTATGCCAGGCTCTCATTGCCTCAAACGTGTTCAATACAATGTTCATGCGGTCAATAATCCCGGCTGGTTGATCCAGCAATCCGCCTGCCCTTGGCAATGCGCCCCACCTCTGGCAATGCAGCGCCAACCGTAGCTCGTCTGGCGGCGACCCCTTTCCTTCAGCATAGTCCGCCGCCGCCAGGATCAGTTTTTTTCATCCGGCTCCAAAACCTGTTTGACATAGTCCTGGATGTCGCGATGAATAGCCTGGATCTCTTTTGGGTTGGCACTATCCACATCCATCGTGATCCAGCCGACCTTTACCGCTGCGCGCACCATATCGCCGGCGTACTCAATCAATCCAATCTTGCTATCGTCACCGCCAATTTCACGGAAGGCGCGCATATAGGATTCGAGCTGCCCTTGTGTAATACCGTCGAAGTTAATAGCTGGCTGTTTCATTGACCACCTTTATCTCTGCGAATTTCGCGGATGTCGCGTCATAACCGGCGCGGAACGTACCGGTAACCGTGTCGTTGCCGTTGGTCTCTCCCAGCGGATCAAACGAATCCCAACGACCGGCGAGGTCAATGATAAGCGTCTTATTTGCAAACGTCCCGGAGGTTGTCAGCGCCTTTCCCTCAAACTTCAGGCGCAGCAGCCGGGTAGTGCCTGCGATCCAGGCATCCTTTTCAGTAACCGCGGAGGAATTATGCTCAAAGGTCACGTTCAGCAGAATCTCCGGTTTCGTCGACTGCGCCCAAGAGAAGTACAACGCGCCGTCGGCGGAATACTTTGCCACCCAGCCGGTGTTGACTCTTAGACTCATACCAAGCAGGGTTTGCGATACCTGCGTGCTGCCGATTGTTCCACTCGCGGCGTCAATGTATAACTTGCCCTTGCCAAATAAAATCTCTTCCACTGTTGCAGGAGATGTGACGCCGGCAGTAAAGGTGCATTTACTGACCTGCCGCCCGATCCACTCCGCGGACATATGCAGCGCTTCTCCACCGTTGCCGGAGATTTCAAACGACTGTACAAAGGAATATTCCATTTCCTCTGCCTGTATATCGTCTCCGCCCTCAATCGTCCAGGTTTTGATCGTGTTTGGGCTGGTCGTGGGGAACGTGAAGGTATAAATCTTTCCGCTCCCGCCCGTATCGGTAACACCTGTGACTACGCCTTTCACCCCCGCGCTCAAAATGATCGGCAATTGCTCAAACGTTGCCGGTACGGCTGGCATTGATAAAGCCGCCTCGTACTTCGGACAGTAATTGCGCACCTTGCCAGACAGATAGCCGATGTCCTCATCCGGCGTGATGACCTCGCGGTTGTCCTGTAACACGCCCAGCCCGCGCCAGAGAGTGTCCGCCGGAACAGCGACCCCAGCCGTAGTCTCAAGTCCTAGCTGTATTTTGCGTAACGCCTTTATTCCCATCATTTACCTCGCTTTTTTCGATAACCTTGATATACAGCCCTGAATCCAGGAGCTGCTTAATCCCGTACTTCTTTGCCTCTTCATCAGACAGGTCACGCGCCGGTATGCCGTGAATCCATCCGTTGCCAACGTATCTATACATTATCCACCTCCCGGTATCGCATTCGGATATTGTTCGTCTCCCACAGTGAGCGCAACGGTTCGCGATGTTCCACGCTGTTCCTTCGCTGCAGATAAGCGCCTGATGCCCAATCCCGCACGTGGTAGAATTTGACGCCATTTTTCGCCAGTCGCAGCCAATATTCATAATCTCCGGCGCTCTTGTAATTCTCGTCAAAGTAGCCGTAGCGGTCATGTAATTTTCTCCTCCACATCGGCATTGGCCCAATGAAGCAGCCTTTCATCAGCTCTTTCAGTCCGCCCTCCGCCCACGTAAACTGACCGATTGGATCACCGCAGATTTCTGTCACAATGTCTTGATTTGTATAGACTACGCCGTAAGTTGTCTCCTTGTCGAGAATGTCAGCCATTTTCTTCAGAGCTCCCGGATATAACCGATCATCGCAATTGGCATTGGTAATATACGGCGTTTGCGCCGCTCTAATCCCGATATTCCACGCCTCATAAATGCCCGGAATATCGTTGGTGAGGATGGTCAATACCTTGTCGTACCTAGCTAATATTTCCGCTTCCTTACTGCCCTTCTGTGCAATCGCAATAATGTGCGGATGTTCGTCCTGCTCGAGCAGGTTCTTTATGCGCCCGTCAAGGTACTCCTCTGCGTAATATGCGCTTACAATAGCGGTAACTCTACCAGTCATTTATGTTCCCTTTCTCGAATACCTTCTCTTTCGTGCCCGGCGTGAGGTTGATAATCCTGCCACCGTGCGCTTCATATGTCTCCCGCGCCAGCTTGTAGGCGTGTTCACTCCGCACCAGGTCAGGGTTGTTCCAGCTCCTGCTCCTGAAGTAATCTGGATGGAAGTGATTCGGATCATCCCCTTCCATTACCCGCTGCTCATTCGGTCTGCCGTCAAACACAAACGAATGGTCAACGCCGACTAAAAGCACCGTCTTGAATCCCATATAATAGGCGATTTGCATACACACAAACGTTACCGTGTGCCCTTCGTAAATCCATTCGCTGGCGTCTTGTGAGAATAGCACCATGCCGGATGAGTACAGCGGCAGGCAGGTGTCATCAAAGCAATATGGAGCAGGCAGGAATTTCGGCGCGTCTATCTGTGCAATATCCTCACTGAATTGCTGGATCACCAGCGGGTTAACCGAGCAATAATAGGTTGGAGCGAATCCGTCCAGCAGGTAGATCCTGTTCGTGCCAAAACTTTTGTACTTGCGCAGGAAGTCAAGCGGTACGTTACGCAACGACGGCCCGTTGCCAATTATCAGGCAGGTTTCGCCCTTATGCAGGTCGTGGTAATATCGCCACCCTCCAAGCGCTTGTGTGTTCACGGTAGGTAATCCTGTAGGCTCAAACATGTATCAGCATCCTCTTGTATCTTTCAAATGATCCACAATCGAAGTACCATGCCAGCAAGTATGTACTCCATCCCAGTTTTTCCATTGCCACATTGAAGGCTTGCGTGAAGCTGTCTATTTCATACAGGCGTGATTTCCACAATTCAACGCATTTCCTCGACCATACAAGCGTACCCCAAGCCATCTGAATACCACTGATGGTAGTATTCTTGTCAATCAACTGGTCGCCTATCAGCACGCCGTAATCCTGCGGTTCAGCTGTCTCAAATAGCCCGAGCATAAACTCGTGGTCTGGTTCAGCCGGAAAGCGCCCCTGCTCTGTCAACGTATCCGGCATGATGAAGTAGTACCAGTCTGCGTCAATGGTAAACGACTGTAGGATCGCACCCCATAAATCTTGTGAATAATCGTTCTGTACTGTGTAGAACACATTGCGGTTATTCAATGCTGCGGAATGCACGTTTATTTTCCACTGGCTGGTGATTACCAGCGTGCTGTCAACGGGCACCATTTCAAGCGTATCTACAGCCCGTGATAACAGCGTTTGACCATCGCCAATTGGCAGAAGCTCCTTGTATAATCCGCCAAAACGCGCGCCCTTGCCTGCTGCCGGAATAATGCCGAGTCTATTCATGGTATGCCCTCGTTTGAAGCTGGATACCCCATTTTGCTTGGAACCGCTTGATATTCGCCTGCCTCGTTTCTTCGTATTGAGGTAATCCCCAGCGCGTCTTACCGTCAAGGTGTATGAACGGCAAATTCATTCTCTTCGTTTGGATTCCTCCTTTTTTAGCCCGATAGCAATAATCAACGTCCTCATAAGAGCATACCTCAAAACTTATGTCGAACAATCCTACTTTTTCGAACACGCTTTTGTGCATGGCGAATATCCAGCTGGACAGCCAGTCAAATTCCGGCTCGCTGTATAAAGTCATGCCGTAAATGGCATTTTTGTCCAACGCCTCTACCAGGTGCAAGAATTTACCGTTGCATCGCACGTCGTTATTCAGCACCAGCAGCCAATCGCCTTGTGCCAATCCTATGCCATGGTTGATCGCTCCGGCATAACACACCCGCTCATCAAGCCTGTGAACATGCGGCGCCGTTGGGTAAGGCGTATCACTCGCGTTATCAATGCAAATAATATCGGCATCCGGCTCGTGCGTCCAAATGTCCGCAATCAATGGTCGCGTGTACTCTTCCCAGCCGTTGATTCCAACGATGATTATGCTAAGCATGGGCTTCATCCTCGCTGATCATCATTTCAGGATGCTTGTCACGCCACACCTGCCATGTGCTGCCGTCGATGATTGCCGGAGTAATGTGCGGGCTGGTCACGGTCAAATCTACCCACATCTTGATGCCGCTCTCCTGACACTTCTTGTTGAACCCAATGTCTTCACCAGGCCACGCGTCACGCCACGCTTGCGAGTAATCATTCACGAACCAGGGGGGCGGGATGGTCTCTAATACTTCACGCGCTATGAGGATGCTACCCGTCCCCAGCCGGTCAACTTCCAGAATCTCGTCTTCCTTGTCCCACGCGATCGTGTACATCGAGCCGTCCGAGCCGATCTTGTACGCGCACGGGTCGTAAGGCTCTGAACGCCTGTAATTCAGCCCACCCACGACTTGATACTTCTTCGGGTCTTTCAGCACCCACCGCGCCAGCCTTTGGATAATGTCTGTCGGGTGTACGTGGTCAATGTCGAGCATGAGGAGGTGGGTGAAGTCTGTCTTCAAGAGTTCCATGCTTGCCCGGTTGCGCGCCAAATCGGTACGCATATACGGCATGTTGAGGATTACCGGCCCCTGCGCGGCGATTTGCACAACGGAGGGAAACACGAGGTCGGCATAACTGATGGTGCGCTCCAGCAGGAACGCCACCAGAATGCGCGGAAATGGCCAGCTCATGATCGGGTATTGATTGAGGACGTTCTTCTCGGTTGTCATTTTCTCCTTATGAGACCGCAGTTTGAATTTTGATTCCGTTCACAACGTACCTGAACGCAATCGTGTCAATTCCGGCGTAGTTCAGGCTCACCAATCCAGTGCTGGTAATGTCTCCGATGGTGCTTACTGTCCCGCCCATGTAGCCATCGAACAGGTCATCGTAAAGCGCGTTAGGGATGGCATCGAAGAACGGCATCAGGCGTTCTATAGCGTGCGGCAGGCTCACCCGTGGAGTGTGAATCTCTATTACCACAGAATAAAGTGCGGTCATGTAACCTGCTGGATCACCGCCAATGAATTGAGTCTCGCCTGGATAGAGGATCACCCAGTTCTCAGTGGTCGGCAGCGCTTCTGGAAGGTATTCAGACGCACCCTTGATACCGGTCACAGTCTCGATTTTTACAGCCATGCGTTCGATCACGTCCTGTATCGTCATCACACCCTCTTCACATACGGACTCAGTAGCATTTTCAAGTCAGGGTCAAGGTCTGGAATCGTCACACTCTGCTGCATCTCGCCGCCGGCGAGTACTCCAAACGGCGCGTCCTTGCGTTTGAACAGCCGGATGCTCTGAAGTTTGCATGCCTCTGCCACCGGTTTTGGCAGGTTCGCGGCTGTACAGAATCCAAACGACCCGGCAATCTCAATGCCCTTCTTGACGTTGACCGGGAATGAATAATTGCCATAGCCGCTCGTCTCAATCCAGGTGTACGGGTGTGCATTCAAGGCAGCGTTATCGGGCTTCAACTGGTAATCGCTGGTAGTCCAGGTTGTCTCAAACGTCCCGTCTCCATCATCGTCTGTCTTTAGGGTCGTGACGATCAGCAAATCGTCGACGTACACCAGGTCGGTATTATCGGCGTGATAATAGCGCGTCTCGGTGGTGGCGTAGAATCGCCGTGCAGTGAAATCGTCAATCATCCGGCTAACAGCCTCAATGGTAGCCTCGAGATAGCCATCATCTTCCTGGTTATCAAGAGGAACACCAAGCGCGTTCTTTATGGTCGCAAGCGTAGCATATCCGTTAGTGATGGTCATTATTTCACCTTGATACCCTTCGCGTGCGCTGGTTTTTCAATTACTTTCACGGCTGGTTTCAAGAGTTCGGCGTACCCACCGCGTAGGAAGTTATCCAGCGCGTCGGGGTCAGTCAGTTCAACCTCTTGACCTTCCTTGAAGCGGATAGATTTTCCATCCACCAGTCCGTTGAAGTTCTGCAAGATTCTTATTTTCATAGTTTCCTTCGGGGAGGGCTGTCACACCCTCCCCATATCTGCCTAAAAGGTTACGCCATTGCGCCGATTGCAAACGCTTCGGATTGCAGGACTACTCCGCCGTGTCGGAACACGGCAAGCAAGCCAACCTGACGGTTGCCCGCGTACAGTTCATTCAAGCGCCGGATTACCAGCCCCTTGCGCTCTACCAGCGCGTACATGCTCCAATCACCGAATACGATTGCCTTGTATTTGGTGGTGGTGTATTTCGGCATGTAGGTTGAGGTAAATACCCGTTTGCCCATGATGGATTCTTCATTGATCTCGTGCGCGCCGAAGGTGAACACGCTCGATGAAGTCAGCCCGCGTAACATTCCGAGTGTGTCGTCGTTCATAGTCCAAACGGCGTTGTCGCGGTACTGACCGGCCAACTTGTGGTACAGTTCCGGGATTTCAGCGGCAGCAATGCTGTTGGTGTCGTCAAAGGTCAAGGCGGCAGTTCCGCCAACGGTAACGCCCTGCGGGTAGGTTGTGCCTGCACCGATAAGGGAGTTGCGGTTCTCGGTCATAGCCATCCAGCGACCAAACGAGTTCGCCAGGAACTGGTTGAGGTTCGCGGCTGAATCTTCCAACAGGTCTTCTGATACCTTGACCAACTTAGTGAAATCGAACACGGTGGCGGTTGCCTGACCGATGGTCGGTTCATCTTCGTTAACGGCGGCCATGTCATGAGCGGACTGTGCAAAGTAGGTCTGCGAGGTCGCCTCAATCGGGATGT
>Ga0209605_1001043_pt1 | contig 32588 bp, 26 predicted proteins | sample AD_UKC035_MetaG_FD_184408 | JGI IMG/M metagenome (GOLD analysis project Ga0209605, IMG submission 184408) | Active sludge microbial communities of municipal wastewater-treating anaerobic digesters from USA - AD_UKC035_MetaG (SPAdes) (version 2) | ecosystem: Engineered > Bioreactor > Anaerobic >...
TTATAGCTGCCGTCTGAAGAGATGTCAAGCGCGTTGCGCGCCTGAGTTACAGTCACAAATTCCCATAGAAAGGGTTGAAAAAAGAGAGAGTTCCATTTCAATATTGAAGTTGGCACAACAAAAAGAAAGGAACTCTAATGACAGACAGAGCTGTCCAAATCAGTATAACAATAAGAGTGGCGGAATGTGAACGGAAAATTGAAGAAAAAATCATTCCGGAAGAAATTGAAAAGACCATTTAAAGGATCGCGGGTTGAATGGAGTGAAGCTGATCACTAGCGACGATCACAAAGGTCATGGAGCAGCTCAGCGAGCGGTGTTTGGTAGTTTCCCCTGGCAAAGGTGTCAGTTCCACTTGCAACAGAATGCTGGTGCATACTTACCCAAACAGCATATGAGACTGGAAGTGGCGGCGGATACACCTGCACTTGCTGCCGGTGCAAGTGTCCGATCAATGTTCAATGCCCCTGACCGAAAGACCGCAGAAGAACCTCTGCAAGCCGCCATTCAGAAGTTTGCTGTTTCTGCTCCGCGTCTATCGGCCTAGCTTGAAGATAACCTTTCTGAGGGGTTTTCTGTTTTTGATTTTCCTTTGGAACACCGGAGAACGATAAGGACAACCAACAGTCTGGAGAGGATCAACAAAGAGATTCGCAGGCGTACGAGAGTTGTAGGTATTTTTCCAAAGGAGGATTCTTATCTCAGATTGGTCTCAGCGTTACTCATGGAGATCAGTGAGGAGTGGCAGATCGGAAAATGATCTTGTTCTGGCAAGTCATTGAATTGTTAAAGAGCTATGGGTATTTCTGACTCGAATTTGCGGGAGAGAGGTGCGTAATCTCTTCATCTAAGAAAATCCACGGTTCGTAACATCATTTAGCAAGGTTGAGTATTCCCAAACAGAAACGAAAAACCTGTTCGGGAAACAGACGTGATTTGTGGGTGGGATGGATCAGTTCGCGAGTTTGAGGTCCTATGTTTTTAGCCCAAGAGAGCAGTTGGTTCGAGTTGATTTTGTCCATAAATTGGTGGTTAGGAGGCATATGCTCTCGCAGAGTGGTATATCCACCTGATTTAGAGCTGCGTGAGTGAACAGCCACATCCTTGCCTTTGTGAAAAACCTGCACCAGGTGCTCGGTGACCCGCAAATCCACTTCCTGGTGAATCAAGAGATAGGGCACTGAGCAAAAATGTTTCTCAAATTCCACATGGTAATCGATGTTGACACGGGCCGTTTTGCGAATGGCATATTCATAAGGTTTTTCAGGCAATGGTCTTAAGTTGGGAAGATCGATCTCTTCAAACTCCTGCCGCCGGGTACGCCCCATACCTGGCATGACCTTGTTGTTGAGTTCTTCCAGCTTTTCACGAATTGCATGGTTGGTTTCTGCCAAGCTGAAAAAGGTGCGGTTTCTCAAAGGAGCAATGACCCAGCGTTCTACGTTCTGAACCGCATTCTCGACCTTACCCTTGTCCCTGGGTTTCCTCACCCGGGCTGGCAAAACAGCGATTTGATAATATTCTGCCAGTTCTTGATAAGAAAGGTTGATGCTGGGTTCGTAGTAATCCGGTTTTGTCACTCCTGTTTTCAGGTTATCCGGCACGACAATCTTCACCACACCTCCAAAGAAGGTAAATGCTCTCACATGTACATTGTTCCAGTTGCACTGAGTTTCTCCCGATTGAGCTTCGGCATAGGTGTAATTGCTGCCTGGTAATATTGCAACAAACACCGGCGCCATATAAACCTCTTACGTTTCGATATCTACAACGCGTATCCTTACCCCTGCATAATCCACCTGCATCCGTTCACCACGCACATGAACATTGCTCATCCGGGGGTCACAGTGAACCACCAAGAATTCTTAATAAATGGCGCATTTCATATTAGGCTTTTTTGTCTCTACGTTGAACTTCAATTTGTTGTCTCTGTAACGCTCGTTTTGATGTTCCTTCAAGACAGCCACGTCAGCAGATATTTACATTGTTTATCTCTTTTTCAGAAGATACAGTGTTCGTTCGCTGCACATCAGTTTCTTTTTTTCACTGACCTCGAAAGCACGCGCGAAGGCATCTTCAAAGCCTTTTTCTGTGTAATTATCAAAAATATCTTTACGAGTAGCGAGCAAGCGTTTCACCTGTGAATCACTCTTGGGCACAAACTCGACCACGACCCAGTTGGCGATGGAAGCAAAATAATCTGCAATGGATTCAAGCGGTAAATTATTGGAAATAGCCAGATGGTGGATCAAAGCTAGGGCAAGCAACATATCCACAGGACCGCGGGCATTGAAAGCCTCGCGTTCCTGGTTAGCCCATCCAATAGCCGGGCTCGGATTAGTCAAGTCCATCAACAAAGGCATCAAATTCTTTTCGTTATGCGCCTTTATGGTGAGGTAGTTCTTTTCAACAGCAGCAGGGTCAATATCACTGGCGACGGTGAAAATTCCACTTTTGGCGGCCTCGCGGCTGAACAGTCCGTTGTTTGCGCCCAAATCCCATACTTTCGAAGGTTTGGCTTTGTCGATAAATCTGCTTACTATTTCGCCCTTTAGGCGCAAGGTCTCATCCGAATAATTGGTGGCGCTGTAATAGTCACCCCATTCAGTACCTTTGGGTGTCCAAGTTAATTTCTCGACGGTCTTGATCAAACCGTTGAGCATGTTGATGAGGGCTTCTTTTGATAGTAAAGCGGCATCATTTCGGGATGTCTGTTTATCGGCATATTCACGCTGCACACGGGCATGCAAATGAATGTGCACATTCAAACCTGTCAGACCAAAATGGGTCTTAACTGGCAGAAGATGACCAGCCAAGTCAAGTGGGATGCCGTCAATATAGATTTTACTTAACTGCATCAAACGCACATCGACCAGTGATGCGAGTGCCAGAGGAGCCAGAAAATGCTGGCAGAACTGGCGATAACCATCCCAAGCGGAATCCTTGCGATAGACATCAAATGAAAGTGTATCAATCAGAATTGGTTTCCCATCCACAAATTGGATGTTGAAGGCACTGGCATCTTTGAGGATCATGCTCCTGCTTAAGGCTAGCTTATTGATCTCTAGAGTCAATAACGCTGCGTCTTTGAGCTGCGAAAAACTCCATTCGTAGGGATATGAAATAAAAGGAACTAGATTAGGCTGCAGGATGCGATAGGCTAAGGCTTTGTCATCCGTTTCAACATCTACTTCTTTATGCGCTACCAACCATCCATGTTGGATCAGTTCTTCATACAACCCTGAAGAGATAAACTTATCGTAGATTTTAGCGTATGACTGGTTCACCTGTCGATAGAGCACACCATTACGCTTAAATAAAAATCCGCTTGGGTCACGGAACGAAGAGGAAACTCTGGCTTCGTTCATCAAGCTTCGTCTTGCTTATCATCAGTATCAGGGGTAGGTGGCACATATTTTTCGCCTTTGATGAAAGCCTTGAGTCTGCCCCAAAAGATCTTAACGATTATGCCAATACTTCCAAGCAATCCTGCCGCCAGTAACTGGATCAAAAGGCTGCCTGAACCAGGATCAAGATAATTGATTTTCGTCAAAATATGAATCACTTTTTCTCCTTGGTGACTAATGTATTTCACATTCGATCATTGCATCGGAATGTTCTCTCCAAAGTAATGATTAAGGATGATCGGGAATGTGTTAACCGGCTTGATATCTTGCGTCAACGTCGAATAATCGTAACCCGGAAGGTATAACGCGTTCATGATATCATATGCGTCTTCTTCTGGGTAGTTGGACAATACAGCGGAAAAATTAGTCTTTGCGTCACGGTTTCTGGCTCCATGATCGGACTGGAGGATGATGATGGGTTGATTTGTTGAATCGTATTGTGACAGGATATTGTTCACGGTTCGAGTAATGATGGAGATGGCGTACTCATAGTTGCCCAAATAATAGTTCCAGTTTGTATAAAATTGGGCATCAATCGTTCTGCCATATTTGTCAAACATGAACGGGTTATGAGGTAATAAATAATGCACAAAGACGAACTTCGGGCCAGAAATTTCCTTTAAATCCCCCACCTTGGCGGCATTGTATGTGATCCACTTGGCGTGTTCGGCCCATGTGGGATCTGCAACAGTAAAGACGTGCAAGAACGGTTTGAGCATTGTCTTCTCCGCTACCATGATGCCAAAATCATCAAAGAAAGAATGCGACATCCCCATGGAGATTGCACTGTAATCGTAGATGTAGTCGGCATTTATGTGCGTGAATGATGGGAAATAGAGGTGCATCTCATCAAAAACGACTGTTGTGTAACCCAGATTCTTAAAATCTTGCATTACCTTGTTGTTATAAATATCACTGAAATATTGAGTCACTTGATTGGCGCCATATGGGAATGAAGAATAATTCAGCCGCTCTGCCAATTCGTGCAAAGTATCTGTCGTGTCGGATTTGCTATTCTGAGCAACGTAAAAGCCTTTATTCTCGAGATAGTCGACGAATTGGTCGACCTCTTGATACTGCCAGTAGGAGCGCATCGAATTGAACCCGGCAAACTCATCCATGATGATGTAATAGACATCGGGCGCGCCTGTTTTGACATCGCCCGCCAGAGTGGACGCCGTGACCTTCGCCGGGGATGTGATATTGCGCTTACTGATCTCATTAGGGATGATATTCACCAGGCTCAATCCCACAGCTAGACCCACAAAGATTAGGGCAGCGTTTTGGAACTTCCTTGAATCGATTTTTGAGATCAAGAATGCCAAATAGACAGCAACCAGTAGAAAGAAAGGCAGAAGTGTGTAGTGCTCGACGCGAAACCAATCAAGCTTCACCAGGAAGCTGTAAATCCAGCCGTAAGTGTTGAAAAAAATCATAAAAATGAAAGCGCGGCTGCCAGCTTTTGCAGGATTGAACCTGGAAACCATGAATGAAAGCAGATACACGACCAGCGCAATGAGCGCATAGAGCGTTGCAACTATACCTAAATTTGATAGAGTCAGCTTGCTAACGTTGGTCTGGTAAAGCAAAAGTGTAGGATAAATGGCGATGAGAAGAACTGGCACAAATGAGACGGCTAATTGGCCTGCAGATTTCACAAGGTTTTGTTGTTTTGATAGGTTCTGCTTGTTGTCGTTTGGCATGATTTGTTCCTATGTGCGATTCATTTTCGGAAGTCAGTTACCTAGGGAGATTTGATTTTTGGTGCGAACAATGGTTTGCGGGGTCCAGGTAATATATTCCGTACCGGTTCCATTTTGACGAAAAATGATTCCGAGTCGGTACTTCCCGGGCTCGATGAATTGTTTGGCGATAATCACATTGAATCCGAGATTAGTACTCTTCAACTGCAACTGCGGAAAAGCATCCCTGACATCGCCTCTTTCGGCAGATTCCACCGAATAGTAATAGGTCCGCGAATCCGATTGCAGCACGAGATATCGGGTGTAATCATCGACGGAGAATTTAGGATCGATCGCGGCAAAGCCCCAACCGGTAATATAGTAGACATAATTACCCTTATACTTAATCGGCTGCAGGTTGTCCACATATCCCTTTGCTAGGTCCGAAGTATTCAATGCACCAGGTTCAACCTGGATCGGCTTGCCGTACTTCAGGGTGGTCCGATCGATAATTCCTGGAGCGAAGAATACAAACAAAATCATCAACGCCCAGATGAGCAGGTGAATCCAATTCTTGCGCACAAAAATTAATAATGACGATTTCACGATTCAGTACGAATCCTTTCAATGTCTACGGATTTCGCTATTGGGGATTGTTCAGCATCCTTCGATAACATCTTTCAATTCCCGCGGTAAACCGGCCTCAGATTGCCAACCCAGGTACTGTCTTACGAATCGTTTTCCAGGATATTCTCAATGAAATTAAATTCACTAAGTGATAGTAATTGTATCACTAATTTTCGGTGAATTATTTATTGACTTTACTGAAAATACTCGTTTTTAAAAAGCATAACTTACCGGATTGAGCGTTACACGACCTAGCCAAGCGTAAAAAATGGCTTTTAGTGAAATAAAAAAGGAAACAGATGGTTGCTCCTGGGAGCAATCCTGCTCTTTTTGTAACTTCATTTGCTCAATTTCCAGCTTTAACTTGGCTTCCAGGTAGCGTTGAATACGACGGACATTCGTCATCATTGCCGATCCAATCACCATGCAGGATACCCGGAACTTGCCACGCACAGGTAGCTTACTGGCAGGGAAGGGATGTTTCACCTGGCGGACCGTGGCTTCCACAGCAGCCCGTAAGTTACGTCCTTCTTCCTGGTGAATCTGGCTCCTCTGCCGCCTTTCGGACATGTTGATTTGCTTCTGATTAAAACGTAAGTGAAAGCGGAGATCGCGTTTGCCTCTTTGAACCGGACACTTTGGTAATAAGGGACACATCAGACAGACATTAACCTCAAAGTGAGCCACGTAGGCTTTCTTTTGGCTGCTTGTGTGAACCGGTGTGTTTTGTCCTTGCGGGCAGGTAATTCGGGTTGGAATACCTTTCTCAGTTTGTTTGATCTCAAAATCGGATAGGTTGAGCTTCTCATTATTGGGAATCCTTCCCCGAATGGCGGTCTGGATTTGCTCAACCTGGTTAGTTTGCAAGATATTGTCCGCATCGGGACTGCCATAACCGCCATCTGTATACAAAGTGTCCAGTTCAGTCCGCTCTTTCAAATTGGGCAAGGCTTCCACCAACATCTCCGCATCATCTGTGTGGTTGGCGGCCACCTGGACTTTGGTAACAAGTTGCAGTGGATTTTCTGGATCGCAGGTTTCTGTGAGATTAGCCACATATCCTCTGAAGGACTTGTTGTTTTTCTGTCTGTAAGTGGCTTCCAGATCATCGGGGGATTGCAGACTGTTGGCGCTCAGTTCCTTACCTTCCTTGATCTTGAGTGCTTTCTCTTCCACCCGGAAATGTTCACTAAAGACGCGCTCAAACATCTGGTAGACCGGCTCCTGGGCGTAATTTGACTCAAGTTCAACCAGCAAGCGTTGCATGAGTTCACCGATCTTCTGCAAATGCTCACTCGTGTCTTGTCCTTTGAGATGATATACATACTGCCCGGCGTGTCCTTGTACATAGGGCCTAAATTCCTCAGCGTAATGATCCTGATCTTCTTTGGTGAGCATCCGATAAACACGCTGCAGCACTTCCACCAGCAACTGCAAGCGACCCATAGTGCGAATATTGCTGGCAAGCTGTGTGCTGTCCATCCGTTGTTTGCCAGTCTTTAGTTGGTAGGCTGCAATTTGTTGATCGGTCACTTTCTCGAAGGCTTTTTCCAACAGGTTTATCCCTGTCTCCTGCATGTAACGGCTCACTCTTTCCCGGAAGTAGTACAGCGTGCGCAAGTCAAAATCGCCTTTTACAAATTCATCATATCCTAATGCAAAGCGCACCTGCATATTGTAGAGAAAAGCTTCATACATCTCCTGGTCCGTCCAGCCATTCCCTGCCTTCAAATACTCCAACCCGACCAATACATTTACTGGTACATTCGGCCGCGATGGAATGTTGGAGTAGAGTACTGCAAAGGGCTTTTCATCCAGACGACAGAAGAACTCTTGATAGAATACCCATGCCCATGATGAGTATAAGTAGTCTCTCTTTTCTTCAGGTAATTCATTGACGCTGCAAATCAAAATTGGTTGGTGATGATGGTCATGTTCTTTGAACATATCGTTGGCCTTGTGATTGGATTTGTTCAATTATATTAAATTTCTGGCCATTTGTAGAGTGTATAATTTGGATAGTTCCTATCCAGTCGTTTTTGCAGTGAAGTCTTTATTATCTTTTCCCAGTATTTCATTGCCAGAGCCAATATTTAGGGTTTTTATGTCTCCGGTATACATCATAGGCTTTACTATGGCAGAGGCAATATCCCCTGGTGTAAATGAAATCACGAAGCTTATTTCCATCGCATCAAATTTCCACCTGACAAGATTCGAGCGCGACTTGTGACTTTCAAATACGTTCACTCGATGACTTCGTGCGACCAGAAGCTCTCACAAATGAGAATCAGAAACCCTTCTCCCCCAATACCAGTACACTTAATTGATTAATCTGTCCTATTTTCTGTATGATGATATGCCCAGGGCGTCAACGATTCGTTTGCAAGGACCTCACCAACGGCGCTTTCATTGGAGAATCATCTTGATTCGTTTCATGATCATAATGCTGCCGGTAGATGCTCTTATAAATCCTGTAATATTGATAGGATTCCTGCTCAGTTACTGGTATCACCATTTTGTTTCGAATATTGCTTTTTAACTCATCGAGAATGGAAGTGTCGTGTATTATCAATTCCATTTTTCTTCGCAGGTCATTCGAGACGCCAGGAATGAAGGTATATCCGTTAAAACCGTCTTTGATCTTTTCTGCCATGCCCCCTAAATTCGAAGCAATTACAGGCACATTGCTTGCCAAAGCTTCATGGAGAACAAGAGGGTAGTTTTCGTAGCAAGTGGATGGGGTGACAATCACATCGATCTTGCTGTAAACGTCCCCGACTTGCTCTTCAGAGAATATCCCGGCAAAACTGACTCGTCTGTCCTTGCCTGCAATATCTTTGAGCTGTTTTACATAGCTTTCTTCACCAGAACCATAAAGAACTAGCTTTAGATTCTCATCTTTGATTCCTTCGAAGGCCTTCAAAAGAACATGAACTCCCTTGTGATAAGCCAGGCTACCCGCATATCCGAAAACAAGGCTTTTTTTGCCGGAATAGACCTTGTCATTAGGTTTGATGTATTTATGCTGGATGCCATGATAGATAATTTGAATTTTTAGTCCATCGAATTCCTGAGTAAATAGATTCGCTAAAAATTTGGACGGAGAGACGATCGCTTTGGCGTTCTGCAAAATGGATCTACCAATGCCCAATCTCTTTTGGATAAATTCCTGGCTAAATTCACCGCAAAGATCACGGCACGCAGCTCCTTTTTGTGGCCCTGAACAAAGGCTTCGACGATCGGGAGCCAAAATCACTTTCGGGCACATGAAGAAGAAATCCGTCAGAGTAACCAGATAAGGAATGTTCTTCTCTCGAGCGACCTGGATAAATTCATGCACTCTCATCGGATGACCGACATGGATAATGTCCGGTGCTTCGACATCGATGATTTTTCGAGCAAATTGGTGGAGAGCTTCACTTTCAAGCGAAATGTGCAAATTGATTGGAGGAAGCTTGTACTTAAACGCTAAAACCGGGATTCCCTTATATAGGTGCTCTTTATATAAAATTCCATTATTCTCGTTGTCGTAATACGCATCGGGGTAAAAGCTGTAGGAAATTACTTTTACCTTTAGCCCGTTTCTTTGCGCCATAATGGCTTGATTCAGAATGACTTTTTCAGTTCCCGATTGATATTCCGGGTAAAACTGGTGGACGAGGTAGAGGATTTTCATCGAATCAAATCCCTTCCTTCAAAAGTAGATGGAGGGAATTGAAATATTTCTTTTCTGATTCGGAACTCTTCACATAGCAATTTGACAGGATTGCGCCGATAGTCTGTGACAACGCCTTATTTAAGCATACTTTTATTTCTTCAAGGATGTGTTCATCAAACTCCTCATAGGAGGTCTCAAGGTATCTGAACATGATATTCGAATATCCAGAGAGGGCATCCATCAGGACACCCTTGTATTTTTCGCCTTCCTTGAGATCAGCTGAGTAGCTCAGAATATTCCTTAGCAGCGCGAGGTAATCCTCATCGACATAACCGTAATTTTTGAGTTCGATTTTGGACTGACATACCTGGCTTTTTGCTGAATCGAAGATTCCCTGTACAGCCGATTGAATGGAAGAGAGAGTATCAAACGAAGCGGTCACTGCCAGCTTTTCATCGATCTCTCGATTCAAGTAATCGTAGAAAAAAATGATATCCGGGAACAAATCGCTAAAGCTGAGTTGAGCGATTGGGTAATCATCGAACATATCTGCGAGAAATAGATTATCGACGTATCCTCTCTTCAGAAAGTAGCTCGCGGGTCGATTATGCGAATGAATAATCCTGGTCGAAGTCAGGAAGGCAATTTTGAATCCGTCTTTGATCAGCCGGATTCCCAAATCGAGGTCTTCGGCATAATCACGCCGATAGCGGTATTTCATGAAAGTTGCACGGGAAATCAGGCAGGCAAGGTCAGATAACTGGCCATTCTGACGCAAAGTTAGATAATTAGGATTTGGGGGCAATTTAAGGATTCTATCATTCTCGCTCACTCCCAAGAAATTATAATGGTTCCAGGAAATCAAGCGGTAGAACAGGTCGGCATCTTCACGTGGATATTCCGCGCAAGATACAGCGATGACTTCATTAGCAGTAAGAACGGTCATTAATTCGTAGAGCCATGTTTCATTCGGAGGCAAGGCATCTTGAACCGTAAAAAGGAGATAATCTCCAGACGCATTTTCAGCTCCAAGATTTCTTGAACCTGAATGTGAGAATTGTTTAGCCGGAATTTTTACAATCTTGGCGCCAAATTCCCTAGCAATGGACAGGGTATTGTCCGTACTACCTGAATCCACAATGATAATCTCTATCTTCTCGAAGCCTTTTTGATTCTTTAGCACTTTCAACAGATATTCAAAATCAATACCCGCATTCTTTGTGGGAATGACAATCGAGACTGCGCTGGAAAATCCCGATTGCGTATCTACTAAATCACCCACAGCCATAGTTCCCTGTTGGCGATATACCGTAATCGGTTCATCCGCCTTAACAAAATTGGCCTCTGCCTTGAGTGACAAGAACTCGTTAGCTGCTTTCCTCTTGAAAGCAGCTAAGCCGTATCTCCGTATGTATCGAAGAGACTTTTTGAGATTTGTTACGGAGAACAAACGGTAAGCTCCGATGGATTCATCTTTCAATGCTTTGCCGGGAACGGAGAGCTCTCTGCCATCGGTAGCAAAAATGCTGCGATGTTCCTTTTTGCCAAACCGAATGTAATGGATGACAGGATTGATATTGGCTGCGCGCACATCGGGATTTGCCGCCAGATAACGCTGAATATCGAAAGATTGCGAAGGGTTTCTGTTTTCTTTCCAACCTGATATCAAAAAATGCTTTAAAGGATTGACATCAGCCCTTCGGACGTCAGGGTATTCGCGCAAATAGTAATGAACATCGAACAATCCACTATAGGAGATCACTAGGTAATCAAGTAATGTGTGCTTCATTGACTTCCCCTCGCCGACGCATTTTCTTAAAAATTTGTCTAAACGGACGGGTCCAGCGCCAACTTCGGCTTGAAGTACATTGTATCACTTCATTCTCCAATTCGGCTGCGAGAATACTCGTCCTATTGAGTTCCCTGGTTAGTCTATCTCGTTCTGCCACTTGCTCGTGCAGCTCGGTGATCAGTCTATTTCGTTCCACCTCTTGTTTGTGCAGCTCGGTGATCAGTCTATTTCGTTCCACCTCTTGTTTGTGCAGTTCGGTGATTAGCTTGTTTTGTTCTGTCTCGATTGCTGTCACTTGCTTTTCAAGAATTAGGTTGTGGTTGAGCAAATCTCTCACAACAAAAAACAGGGAATTGAGACGGGCCGCCAACCTTTTAATCGGCATCGAGTTATCCTGGCCTTGCTTGATTTCACCATTGACGTTCTTTTGTTCAACCGGTAGCTGGTCATAAAGTCCATCAACCTGATTCTTCATTTCCTGTATGATGAAATCTCTTTGCTTCTTCGTCTCGTAGTTTTGTATTGTAATCTTGTGAATCAAATTGTAAAAGCCGGGAAGTACTTTATTCTCATTTCTATGTCCGGCGATCAGCTCATCATAGATCTCAAACTGTCGTGCCGCATTTGCGGAGAGCAACCAATGAGAGCGTATCTTCTGCCGAGCTCTTTCGACCAAATCCTTTCCCGTTTCGGGCGATTCAATTAACCGGCTGATTGCATCGACCCACTCGTCGTTCGCACCGGCGAGCAGCCCATCCCATCCCTCTTCGATCATGTTGGAATATGGTGCAATACGACTGTATACTCCCGGCACCCCTATTGCGCTGTACTCAAAGAACTTGATTGCACTCTTGCACGCATTGAACAAATTGTCACAAAGTGGAGCTATGACGATATCGGCCGTCTGGGTCTGAAAATACTCAGCGAAATCGGCGTACCGGTAGGTTGGAGGTGGAGCCCAATTCACGTTTGAAAAAGGCAAAAGCTCCGACGGGGGTTGTATTCCCCAGAATTTAAACCGAATCCGGCCCGGGTACCTGGTCATCAATTCTAGAAGCGCAGGAAGAATCATTTTCAGATCTGGTTCATGCGAATGTCCGCCCATGTAGCCGATAGTTACCGGGGCATCCGCCTTCGTTCTGCCGTTGTAGGGTCTAAACTGCCAAAGAGAATCATCGAAGTAATTTGGAATTACCCGAACATTGTAATTATAGGGCAGCATGTATTCCCGCAGTGGCTCGGTGGCAACCGTTACCAGGTCTGCGTCCAGCACAGCTTGAAACATTGGCAGCAACGTATCAGAAAACTGACCGTTCAATCGATCCGGATGATTCTCGGGTAATTCGAGCAATAAATCGTCAAGATCAAGAACGACAGGTTTTCGATTGGAATGGGCATAGGCAATGACTTTTTCATAGGCCTCATAATCCTGGCTGAACCCACGCTGTGTCACCACGACCTCAGTCTGTCTGATCAGGCTATCGTCCAGTTCTCCATTTTGCGCAGTCTTGCGGCGAATCGTTACCCCGGCAGCTTCTGCTGGACGAACAACCCGCAGCATTGCCATGGCATCATCAATGCTTTCGGAAAAATAGGCTATTCCGCGAGAAAACCATTCTCTTGTTTTCACTTTTTCGATCATATTCTTTGTCTTTTGCTCATTCCATGAGCTGCCTAAGGCTCGCTTTCCACTGAGGAAACACCAATCCGAATGTCTTCTGAAAATTACGAATCGACAATTCGGTCTGTAGCGGGCGGGTTGCCGGTGTCGAGAACTCACTTGACTTCGCCGGAAGCAGTTCTTTCACTATCTGTTCCTCTTTTTTCGGGTCAAGTTCCAGAATCGATTTTGCCCATTCATAGCGGCTACACGAACCAGCTCCAGCCAGATGGTACAATCCTGCCTTTTGCCTGATGTATCCCACTGGCTCACTTCGCCCCTGGGCAATCACCTGGGCAGTGGCTTCGGCCAGCATCCTTGCCCAGGTGGGGTTGCTGATCTGGTCGTCCACAATCCGCAAGGTTTCTTGCTGCCTGGCCCACTGCAGCACTTTGGTCACAAAACCGCCCTGGCGTAGGCTGTATACCCAACTGGTACGGAAGATCAGATAGGATCCTCCAACAGCCTCCACCATTTGCTCTCCTGCCAGCTTAGTTTTACCATAAACATTCAGTGGATTAGGTGTATCTGTCTCAACATAAAGGGAGCCTTTTTGGCCATCAAACACATAATCGGTGGAATAATGGATGAAAGCAGCGTTCAGCTGTTTGGCTTCTTCCGCCATCACAGCCGGGGCTATAGCATTGATCGTCCTGACCAGATCCGGTTCACTTTCTGCCTTGTCCACATTGGTGTATGCCGCCGCGTTCACAATAATCTGCGGGGAAACAGCGCGAATCATTTCGCTCAAGCTTTCAGGTTTTGCAAGGTCAATTTCAGGATAATCCAAAGCGACAACCTCACCCAGGGTCGCCAGGGTACGCTGCAACTCCCAACCTAATTGTCCGTTTTTCCCAATCAATAAAAGCCGCTGCATGTTTAACCCTTTGCCAATCGTATGAGATACTCTCCATATCCATTGGAACTATAAGATTTCGCTAAAGTGAGCAATTGATTATTGTCAATGTAACCCATTCTGAAAGCAATCTCTTCAACGCACGAAATCATCAATCCTTGCCTCTCTTGCACGGCCTGGATGAAATTGGCGGATTGCAGCAGGGATTCATGCGTGCCCGCGTCCAGCCAGGCCACTCCCCTGCCTAAAATTGAAACCTGCAACTCCCCTTGGTCCAGGTAAATTCGATTCAAATCAGTAATTTCAATTTCTCCGCGCGGCGAGGGTTTGAGAAATTCTGCAAATTTCACAACCCTCTCATCATAAAAATAGATGCCCGGAACTGCATAGTTCGATTTTGGCTGCCGGGGTTTTTCTTCAAGACTAATCGCTTTCCCATTTGCATCGAACTCTATCACGCCATAGCGTTCAGGATCGCGAACCTCATAAGCATACACTCGTGCTCCCTTTTGGAGCCCGGCGGATTGTTGCAATTGGGAGACCAACCCAGTGCCAAAGAAAATATTATCGCCCAGGATCAGGCAGACACTTTCGTTTTTGATGAAATCCTTGCCAACGATAAAGGCGTCTGCCAGGCCGCGCGGTTGGTCCTGCTGGCAGTATTCGAAATGGATACCCCACTGCGATCCATCTTTTAACAGCCGCTTAAATAACGGGAGATCCTCCGGAGTGCTGATCACCAAGATCTCTCTGATCCCGGCCAGCATCAACATCGAAAGGGGATAATAGATCATCGGTTTGTCGTAAACCGGTAATAATTGTTTACTGATCGAAAGCGTCAGCGGATTGAGACGAGTGCCCTTACCGCCAGCAAGTATGATTCCCTTCATTCAGCCCTCCCTAACGTTGCACGTAATTTTTTTCCACCCAGGCCTGATATTCCACCTGTTTATGGATCGCAGCCACCCATTTAGGGTGCTCCAAATACCAATTCACCGTCTCGCGCATGCCGGTCTGCAAGGTATAGTGCGGTGACCATCCCAGTTCTTTTTGCAGCTTACTGCTGTCCATGGCGTAACGGCGGTCATGGCCGGGGCGGTCTTTGACAAAGTGGATCAAGTCTCGTCTTGAGCTCGACTTGGGCCGCATCTCATCCACCAGGTCGCAGATTAATTCCACGATCGAAAGGTTGGTGGGTTGATTGCCACCACCAATATTATAGCTGCTTCCAGGGGTCCCGCCTTTGAGAACCATGTAGATCGCTTCACAATGGTCCTGCACATGCAGCCAATCGCGGATTTGTTTTCCATCGCCGTAAACCGGCAAAGGCTTCTTCTCCAGGGCATTCAAGATGATCAAGGGGATCAGCTTTTCCGGGAATTGATAAGGCCCATAATTATTCGAGCAATTCGTTATGGTAAAAGGCAAGCCGTAAGTGTGCCCATACGACCGAACCAGGTGATCGCTTGACGCTTTAGACGCGGAATAGGGAGAACTCGGGGCGTATGCCACGCTTTCGGTCCAGGCGGGTTCGTCCGGCCTCAGAGTACCAAATACCTCGTCTGTCGAAATATGATGAAACCGGAACGATCCTTTCGAGTCTGCGTAGTAGTAGCGCGCCGCCTCTAAAAGGGTGTAAGTTCCGACGATATTCGTCTGAACAAATTGGCCGGGGCCCAGGATAGAACGGTCCACGTGCGTCTCTGCGGCAAAGTGAACAACGGTATCAATTCGATTCTCTTTGAAGATCAGGGCGTCATTTTCGCCGTCGCAAATATCCCCTTTGATGAAATGATAACGGGGGTCTTTCTCAACATCCCGTAAATTTTCGAGGCTGCCCGAATAGGTGAGGGCGTCAAGATTGTAGATCTGGCATTCGGGTTCATGGTCCAGCAAATAATGAATAAAGTTGGAACCGATAAAGCCAGCACCACCAGTAACAAGGAAATTCTTCATCCCGCTCCTCCTAAGCAAAAATCTCAGCCTCTGTGATTTTTTTAGCCTGCGAATCCTTGGAGGATACGAGGGGAATTTCTCCCGGTTGAATTGGCCATTCAACACTGATAGTCGGATCATTCCATAAAATTGAGCGCTCCGCTTCGGGCGCATAATAGTCTGTTGCCTTATAGATAACTTCAGCCCAATCGCTTAAAACAAAGAAGCCGTGGGCAAATCCAGGCGGCAGCCAGAGCTGCTGTTTATTCTTTTCCGATAGGATTGCCCCCACCCATTGTCCGTATGTCGGCGAACTTTTCCGAATATCTACCGCGACATCGAAAATTTCTCCGGAAATAGCCCTGACGAGTTTCCCCTGCGTATGGTGAATCTGATAATGCAATCCCCGCAAGACCCTTTTTTGAGACCCGGAATGATTGTCTTGGACAAACTCCGGCCCGATGCCATATTCCAAAAATTGATCTGCACGAAATGTTTCAAGGAAAAAGCCCCGGTCATCCCCAAATACTTTCGGGGAGATCAGGATAACATCAGTGATCTTCAACCGTTTAAAGTCCATCAATGACTCCTTCGATATTCGGTAACCACATCATTCGGTTTGCCAATTGCCTGGATCTTCCCGTGATCCAGCCAAGCCACCCGGTGGCACATGCTGAGCACCGAATCCAGAGAATGTGATACATACAGGATTGCCGTCCCGCTATCTTGAAACTGGTTGAAGCGCTGGGCACATTTTTTCTGAAAAGTTTCATCACCCACGCTCAGTATTTCATCCACAATAAGTATTTCGGGAATATGCGCCGTAGCTACTGAAAAGCCCAGCCGGGCGTACATTCCCGATGAATAGGTACGTATCGGCGCGTCGATGAAATCGCTTAATTCGGAAAAATCGACAATAGAGGAATAAACTTCATCCATCTGCTTCCGGCTGTATCCTAAAAGGGATCCGTTTAGATAAATATTTTCCCTGCCTGTCAATTCTGGATGGAAACCAGCTCCCAATTCCAGAAGTGGGGCTACTTTCCCCTTTACGATCACCCGCCCTTTATAAGGCCGCAGTACACGAGCCACGACTTTTAATAAAGTGCTTTTTCCAGCGCCATTATCGCCGATCAGCCCAAATACTTCGCCTTTTTTTACCTGAAAACTGACATCTTCCAGGGCATTAAAGGTGCGAATTTTGATCTTTCTTTGGAGCAGTCTGATCGCGTATTCTCGAAAGGTTCCAACCTTTTCGGTAGGAACTCGATATTGGACGGATACGTTCTCGATCCGGATCACGTCATCGCCAAGATAAGTAGTTAATGAATTATTTTTTTGGTTAAGCACGGTAAGCAAACTCATCGATCTTTTTTGAGAAGAAGAACCATCCAACAAATAACATTCCTAGGCCGATCGCCAGCGCAGGCCAAAACTCCATCCAGGTCGGGGTACGCCCCTCGTAGATCGGGATATGAAATAGCGCGACAAAATAGGCCAGAGGATTATATACCATTAAATATCTGTATTTCTCAGGGAAGGTTGTAACCGGATAAATAATAGGGGTCAGGTACATCCAGGCAGTAAGGATTATCTGATACATTTCGACTACATCGGGAAATACCACTGAAAAAGTTGATAATAGAAGGGCCATTCCCAATGAGAACAATGAAATCATCAAGATGGATACGGGCAAATAGAGCATGGAAATATGGAAAGGGAAACGGGTTACCAGCATAACGAGTATCAACGGTACCAGCGACAGGATCATATTGACGATTTCAGTACCTATTGCTGAAAGGCTGAACGAGGAACGTGGCAAATAGATCCGTTTTAATAGACCACCGCCCCATACCATACTGTTCATCGCGGCGGAAGTGCTTTTTGAGAAAAAATTCCAGACCAACAGCCCGCTGAGTACGAAAACGGGGTAGCCGGGTGTACTTCCAAACAAGTGGGAAAAAACGATCGTCATCACGATCATGATGCCGAGGGGATTCAACATTGTCCAAGCTACCCCGAGAAAAGAACGTTTGTACCTGGTTAAAATATCCCGTCGAACCAATTGGATAAGCAGGAAACGATATTGATGTACTTCTCTAATTTCTTGAAGGGTTCTTGGAATTTTTCTGGAAGAATCGTAAATATCTGAGGAATTCATTTTTTTCTCAAAGTATTTTATCATATAATAGAGGGTGTTGAAAAACGAGTTCCACGGGAAACCGCTTATTCTCATCATGTAAGGTGATTTCCGATATAAAATAAGCAAAATTGTCATGAAATTTCGACTTTCATTTGTTACTAATTATGGGATATTGACACTTTAAATAAATAGAAGGATGAATCAAAAGTAGTTATGGATATTCTTGGCAAAGTGAAAAAGATAATTTGGAATATTTTCCCTCCAGAAAGCAATGTTGAAAGAAGTTTAAGGACTCAATATCACAGATTTACGTCCACCAAATTATATGTCAAATGGAAAATATTTCAAGCCAAGAAATCTTACGAATCTTGGTTACATAATCAAGAAAAACATAAAATAGAAAAAAAGGGAATATTCCATCTTGAACCAATTATTTCATTTTTTTTATCGTTAAATATATTGGATTTAGATTCCTGTATAAAAACAATTAGATCTATTCAATCTCAAACGTTAGAAAGTTGGGAATTAATCGTCACTTTACCGAAAAATCTTCCCCAAAAAAATCAAATCAGTCAGCTAATTGGTCATGATCAAAGGATCAGAATTATTGAAGGAACATCTCATTTACAAGAATTTATTGAATTATCAAAAGGTGATTATTTTATTTGTTGTTCTCCAGGAGATACTTTTGAAAAGGTTTTGATCTATGAACTACTTAAAAGCATAAATACACTTTCTACAGCCGAAATCATCTATACAGACGTTGACATTCAGAAATCCAAGCGGTCAAGACCGCAAGCATTCTTTAAGCCGGAAAAATATTCGCCCGAGTTACACTTTTCAATAAATTATTTTTCAAATGCGCTTGTTAAAAAATATTCAGCACTTGATCAAATCGCCAAGGTGAATTCAGGTAACGAATTTCTTCTTCAAGAATGGGAGTTGATGTTCTTAATATGCGAAAAACAGCCAGAAATTAGCCACATTCCTCTAGTTCTAGTTCATCAATACCGGCCCATGATTGAGAATAGAAGTCAAGAAAAGTCAATAATGGAAGCACATTTTCGGAGGGTTGGGAATCCATATTCTCTACAGCTAATTCAAGACGATGAAATTCATTTGCGCTGGAAATTAAGTGAACCTTCTGTTTCCATTGTTATTCCATCAAAAAATCACTATCTTATGCTTAAAAAGTTGATTGACTCGTTATTCACCCAAACAAATTATAAGAACTTTGAAGTCATAATTGTAGATAACAATAGCACAGACGATGAACTTCTCGCATATTATGGAAAGGTTACAAAAGAATTTCCGATTCAAATTACTCTATTTAATGAGGAGTTTAATTATTCAAAGGCAATTAATTTGGGGGCATCTGTTTCCCAATCGGAAACATTGCTAATCCTGAATAATGACATGGAAATTATTTCTCCAGATTGGTTAAATGAATTGGTTCAATGGGTCATGATTCCAGAAATTGGCATAGTGGGGGGAAAATTAGTTTATGAAAACAATACAATCCAACATGCAGGAATGATTATTGGTTTACAAGGCTTTGTTGGACATCTGTATCTTCATGCACCAGATCACTATTTTGGCTTATTGGGTTCAGTGGATTGGTACCGCAATGTAAGTGCAGTAACCGGAGCTTGCCAAATAATGCGCAGGAGTGTGTTTAATGAGTTAGGTGGCTATGATGAGAAATTTAGATTAGTTTTTAATGATATAGATTTTTGCTTGCGTGCAATAAAAAAGGGCTATCGAAACCTTTACACTCCCTTTGCTAAGATAAAACACCTTGAAGGAAAATCACGCGGTTATTCTACCCCGCCCCAAGACCTTTTACGAGGGTTCGAAGTCCTACGCGAATGGATCAGTAAAGAAGATCCTTATTTTTCACCAAATTTGACTTATACAACAATCCCGATGTGTCAATTCGGTAATGGCCAAATAAATAAACGCATTGAACAAATCACAGAAAGAAAAAAATATATTCCAAACGTGGGCTAGACCCTTTTCAAGTCGAAATTTAATCCATAACTAATTTCAGGCTTGGATGAATTATTGGGAATTGAGAAATATGGTCGTATAAGTGGGTACAAATCTATGAATTGAACCTATAATTAAGATTAGTTTGTAGATTACCCTAAAATGTCCCGCCGGCCAAGCCCCGAAAAGCATCCGGTGCCCCCCAGAGACTAGCCCCCTCCGTGTTCTGAGAGATGGTTCCTTTGGGTGGATAAAGCTAGTTCCTTGAGGAAAGCTTTTAGAGAGGGATATTATCAAACAACCTCGTACATTGAAATTGGATTTCTATTCGCTTTGAATATCAATTAGGAAATCATTGACAGGAGATGGCCATGCCCAATTTAGGCAAATATGAAATACATGAACATCTTAGGCGAGGCGGATTCGGCACTGTCTATCGCGCCACGGAAACTACACTCGAAGGCGAAGGCACCCCCCCCTGCTCACCACTGATCTGGACTTTCAGCACTGATCTTTTTGCAGCGGAGTTATTAATTCAAATGAGGATAAATACTGGTGCAAACAAATAATTTTCCTAAACGGATTGCTATAGTGCATGATGCCCTTGTGGTCCGGGGAGGTGCCGAACGTTTGACAGTTTGTCTAAGTCAGACCTTTCCGGATGCTGATATTTACACATCCGCCTACTTGCCCGAAAAGACCTACTCCTATTTCAAAACCAAAAAAATCCATACCCTGCCTGGCGCAAGGTTGGTTAAGAATGAGCGTCAATTTAAGCGTTTTTTTCCGCTTTGGTTTTTTGGCTTCCGAGGATTAGATCTTTCAGAATATGACCTGGTGATTTCTTCATCTACATATCTCGCCAAATTCATTCGGCCTCCAAAAAAGGGAAAACATATTTGTTATCTACACAGCCCCTTTCGATTTTTATGGAAACGAGAATCCTATTCTGCCGATAGTTTACCCTTCAACCGCTTGGTAATGGCAGCAATAGATCTGGTCAGGCCGATAATTCAACAGGCAGACAAACACTTTACTGACCAGATTTCATACCTGATCACCAACAGTAATAATACAGCTAGCTTTATTCGCAAGATTTATGGTCGTGGCGCCGAAGTAATTTATCCTCCAGTCGAGGTGGATCAGTATCAAATCACAACTGAGCGAAAGGACTTTTACCTTATGGTCAGCAGATTAATATCTTACAAGCGTGTCGATCTTGCTATTCAAGCTTGTGAACAAATGCATAGAAAATTATTGATCGTCGGTGATGGATCAGAACTTGAGCCTTTACAAAAATTCGCCGGGGAATACACGAAATTCCTTGGCAAAGTTAGCGATGAAGAGTTGAAAAAACTATATTCCCAAGCCCGTGGATTGATTTTCTCCGGTGTGGACGACTTTGGCATGGCACCAATAGAAGCTCAGGCCAGCGGCTGCCCGGTCATTGCTTTCCGTGCTGGTGGTGCGGTTGAAACCGTTATCGAAAATGTGACCGGTGTTTTTTTCCAAAATCAAACAGTTCCCGACTTGATTGCCGGACTGGATCGATTTGAAAAAATTGATTTTGACTCACAAAATATAAGGCAGGCAGTCCTGCGTTTTGACGTATCAGTGTTTCAAAATAAAATACGGGATTTTGTTCGTTCAGTTATGTAATCTCTCGTCATTTCTGACATGACCATGTGGCTTCTGGGTCAACCAGGACTGTCTTCTCATGATCAAGTTGGATGACCGCAAACGAATGGATAATTACTCTGTTTGCTCCCCAGAGATTATCCTGTCCAATTTTACAACCTACCAGGATCACATTGCTACCATCTGAGAAACTTTGATCTGGAACAACATGGACCAGATAATTCACAAATACGTGCTCTTTGCCAAGAACCATTAATTCAAAACTTGGTGTGCCACTCATATAAAAAGAACCACGATAATAACTTGCATTAAATGCGCTACCACTAACGATCAGATGATCTGGATTGCTGAAGAATACTTTCCAGTCCTGTAATGTTACTAAACCACTGTCCACCAATTTTGCTTTCGCCACTTCAGTAGAATTATCGCTTATTTCTTGGGGTAATTTATTGGGAAGATATTTGATCAGAGGGGGGACAAGGCCAAGGATCAAGAAAAAGCACATAACACTTAGGATCGGAAGTATTTTTCTCCGCGAGTTGGCTCCAACTTCCTCGCTTCGAATTGGATTTATTCTCAGTGTAGGCTTGCATAAGGCAATCAACCAAACAACGAAACTAAGAATACCCATGGAGAAGTAAAGTAATGTAACCCAATTGACTGGTTCCAGATAGCGCCCGCCTGAAGTTTTTGAGACAGCATTTCCTAAATGGTACCCCAGTTGAATCAGCAAAGGGGCAAGTCCAGCAATTCCGAATTTCTTGTGCGCGATTCCAATGCCAAGAAAAACAAATATGAAATTTATCAACAGTAATATGCCATTCTGTACCAACAAATTAGATGTCCAGATCGGTCTGGTCGGGGTATTTTCCCAAATTGGCTGGCCAACTTGATCGCTCAAGTCCAGTAACGAAAAATTTACAGGCAATATAGCAATCGAACTAACTTCGTTGTTTAAAAAATGCAGTAGAATAGCAGATTTACCTGTTCGAGCAATATTTTCCTGTGGATACACGAGAGCCTGAGCCGGTGGTTTGGTTTCCTCATGTTGTTGGAGATCATTGGTGGTAATAATAGTCTGCTCGTCCAAATACCGACTGGAGACAACATCCTGGATTTTCGCCACATAGTAATTAGTGCCGTCTGCGCCTTTGGCTGTGATCACAAAAGGAGCAAACGAGAGGCAAAAAGTAACCGCAAACACCGCAATCCCCGTTATGGATGTTTTGGGTTGTTTGCGGTTGCAAATGAGATATGTTAAAAGGATTCCGGGAAGGATAAAAACTGGAGTGAAGCGAATCAATGCAGCCAAGCCAAGAATTCCTCCAGCGATTGTAGCCCATATATGATTTTTGGGATTTGTGAACCACCTAAATACAACCAGACAAAATGCGATCAAAAACAGAGAAGTTAATAATTCTGTAGCTTCCAATTTTGTATTGATACTGCCCACTTTTTGGTAAAGTAAGATTGCATTGCTACCTTCCAGAAGCGCAAGCAAAGCGACGAATAACCCTCCGGCATAGCCCATTGTCTTTTTTCCAAGTAAAAATAATAGTGCGGGAATCAGTGACAAGAAGGCTACCTGGAAAAGTATATAGTTATCAATCCGCTGTCCCGCAATCCATTGAGCTAATGCCAAAAATAACATGTACGCCGGTTTGTCCGTAAGCCATTGATTGTAAACACCTTGTCCCAGAGTAATATAGTGCGACCCAATACTGTATACAGCGTCATTGATAGTGGGGTAACACTGATAATTGGGAGGATATGGGCCTGGTCGATCATCTGTGCAGGTAAAAGGTGTTGCGTTCCAAACGAGGAATGTAATGCACCAAAGAAGGAGGAATGTGATTACGACCCGCAAAACGTTGGTTTTGGTCTGACTTGGTTTATTTTGTTCTAAGAAGAAAAGGATAACAAATAATACTAAAGCACTGAGTAATTGCAGCGCTGAAAGAGGTGCCCCTGGAACCGAATATAATTGACCTACAAAGGAACCGTGATAAAAAAGCTTTAAGATTAATATAAGCATGATCCCTGCAAATGAAAGGATCCATAACCATAAATATCTCTTTAGAAAAGCAATAATTCTCGACCATTCGGGATGCATAAAATCACCGGTTGATAATTTTGTATAGAGGTAGAATTGAAAACTGATCAATTCCAACCATAATAGTAATGGTTTAATGCGGATGAAAATAGCGGCATAGATGGTCAACCGATCTGCAGGCAGCCATATCGTAACCCAAAGGCACAATCCAGCAATGACACCCAGCCATTTAATGATATGAATAATATTTTGCTTCTCGAACCACTTATTGTGTAAATTAATGATTTTTCGTGAGTTGAAAATTAAGAAGATCCCCAAAGCAAAAATCGCCAATGTAGTGCCTAAGATAATTAGTCGGGGCAACGAATATCCCCAAAGAATTGCATTCTTAGGATCGGCCGGGATCATGAGCAGGGAAATAATTACTCCTAATCCCTCTACAAGGTTGGCTACAGTAAACAAATGATAAAGACGAATCTTGCGACGATTTGAATTCGTAATATCAAATTTCATGTTTTCCTCTTTTTAAAAATTTTCTGGCATAAACCGAAAATTCTTACCTCAACCAAATCCTTAATGGCTACTCAAAGGAAAATGTTTGTCAAATATTTCTTCACCAAGCATATCCAAAACGTAGGCTCTACTGAAGATAGGCTTAAATATAGAGATTTATTCTCCCTGACCACTGATTATGATCCAAACTGTTTTGATTGAGATATACAAATCCATCCATAGTGAATAATTTATTATGTAGAATTCATCCATCTGTAATCGCTGTTGAAAAGAGACATCGTGCCGCCCCATAACTTGCCACCAACCGGTTAACCCTGGAGATACACGTTCGATTAATTTTATGGAATCCCCCATTTCTTCTAGCTCTTCTGGCATATATGCTCTTGGACCGACTAAACTCATTTCACCCCGCACGACATTCCAGATTTGAGGAAATTCGTCCAGACTGGTTTTTCGTAAAAACTTTCCCATCCGGGTAATTCTGGGATCGTTACGAATTTTGTGGTATTTATTGTATTCTTTGCGAAGTTCTTTATCGTTCTTTAAGAGTTCTACTAATTTCTCGTCAGCATCCGTAACCATTGTCCGGAATTTATAGAGGTTAAACCTTTTTCCACTTTTTCCAACCCTTTCCTGTACGAAAATAATTGGCCCGGAAGAATCAAAATGGATTAATACTGCTAGAACCAGGAAAAACGGAAGTGTAATGGCGATGATTAAAAAGCAAATGATTAATTCAGTAAGCCTTTTCAGTGATCTCGTCCAAGGATTGAGTAAATTGTATTGAACTTGAATTGCCGGAAGTCCGGCCAAATCAAGGGGTTTCATCGATAAAGAATTTATCGTTGATTCATCCATCACATAAATCAAATCTGGGAATGACAGACTTAGTTCGTAAATCTGTTCGTTTTTCCTTTTATTTAATTCATTAGAGCTTGTCACGAAAACTGCCAATTTGATACCAGAATTACGGACTTCTTGTTGCATTTCACTTGAATTTGGGAATACCGGTACGCCATAGATGTGTTCTGCCTCGAAATCCGCATCGAGAATTAAAGCAACAACAGGTTTGAGTGCATATCGCCTCGCATGTTTAAATCCAGCGATGATTTTAGCGACATCTTCTTCCTTGCCAATTACAACGATAGGTTGGCCCCACCATGAACACAATGACCCGCGGTTATGAATAAATAATCTGAACAATGAAATGATTGTACAGGAAAAAATCCAGGCTGCAAGAAAAACGAATCTGGAAATCTGACTTCCAAATCCAAAAATATAAATTGCTAATCCAATAATCACAAAAGAAACGGAAACAAGTAAAATGATTTGCCGTAATTCGACCAACCCAGATTTTTTGGATCCGGGGTAAAAACCATAAGCAACAAAAAGTCCAAAATTAACGATATATAGCATATAAAGCATTGGAGTTAGTATTTTAAAATCTACAATTCCCCCCAACGAAGGAACTAATGCATCACGTAACAAATAGGCTGCAAAAAATGATAAGGAAATCGAAATGAAGTCGGAAACAAAAAGAATAATTGATACTAACCAAGGCTTGTAATTATTTTTGGGCAAGAGAACTTTTTTATGTTTATCCATCTAACAAGGCTTCCTTGAATTTATTTTTTAGTGAATTTCTACAGTGTGGGTTAAAAATGAATCCTGATTTTTTCCTTGCTAAAACAATTTAAGCTGCTCGTCATAATGTAACTGTTTGTATTCCTTTTCTATTCCTTGTTCTTGCACTTACTTCTTTATCGTTTCTTCACTTCCTTTTTGCCCAACTGAACTTACATAATAGCCATCCGTCTAAAATTCTCTACCCCATAAATTTTTCTTCACTTCTGGAACTTGGCCAAATACTTCTCGTGCTGTTATGCCTTTTACCGTCTGTATGATCCTCTTTGCACTATACATCGGTACTGATTGTATTAGAAAGTGCACGTGGTCTTTGTCTGTCCCTATTTCTATGAACTTTATTAGCGAAGCCGAATACCGCGTAGCTTGCAATGTCGTTCATATCCTTTCTCGATTTCCAAACATGTGTTTTTCAACACCTCATCCACGTCGGCGTTGAATACTACTTTCCGATACTTTGCTGGACATACAAAGTGGTGGAACAAAATTGATATGTTGTGACCCTTCCTCCACGTCTCACTCATTCTTTTATCTTACTTTTTTTCGCAGCAAACTGCAGGGAAATGCTCTCTTTTGATTATATACTTAATTGATTGATTTGATAAATATTTTTGAGGGTGTTGAAAAAGAAGTGATTAATTGACCAAAATGAAGAAAATTAATAGAATTAAGGCATCTCTCAAACGAGGAGAGCCGGAAATGGAAAACCCCCGATCCAAAGAAACAGGAAGAGATACCTTTTTTGGAGACTATTTATATGATCAGGTGGTTCCACAAGATCATTTTTTAAGGAAATTACGACAAATAGTGGATTGGGAGTATTTCACGAAGCGGTTGATCAAGTTATATAAAGGGCAAGGAGTAGTTGGAAAACCACCATTTGATCCAGCCATGGTATTGAAGGTGGAAGTACTTGCCTATTTATACAAACTATCTGAAAGACAAGTTGAAGTTTATGTGAATGAAAGTTTTCCGGCGAAATATTTTGTTGGTTTAGCTGCGGATGAGAAAGCACCAGATCATTCCACTCTGACCACATTTCGGGAAAGGTTATTGAAGAACGGAAAGGTAAAGATATTTGAAGAGATGCTGGCTCAGATTGTGAAAGAAGCGATAATACGAGGGATAAAGTTTGGCAGTATACAACTAGTAGACAGCGTTCACACCATTGCAGATGTGAATACGGATAAAGACAAAAATCGTAAAAACAAAGGTAACGGTCCCCATGATCCAGATGCTCAATGGGGAGTCAAGCACAAACATCACGTCAAGAACGAAAAAGGAGAAGATGTCACCCAAACAGAATACTTCTTTGGCTATAAAGCCCATGTGAGTATGAACGCAGAGAGCGGCTTGATCACCAGTCTGGAACCAACCTCTGGTGAAGCTTTCGATGGGCATCATTTTTGTTCTCTGGTAGATCACGACTTGGCACAGGGGTTACCTGTGAACACCTATGCTGCGGACAAAGCATACGATGACAGCAATAACCACTATCATTTAGAATCACAAAAACTACACTCGGCAATTCATTTGAAAAAGACACGTATAGAAAAAATGGATCCTCATAAACGGGTCTGGCTGGAAATGATCGAGACTCCCCAATACAAAAAGGGGTTGAAAGAACGATATAAAATCGAACGCAAATTTGGTGAAGCTAAACAGGGACACGGGTTTGGACGTTGTCGTTATATTGGAAAGGCTCGCTATGCTGTTCAGTCTTTTCTCATGGCCATTGTCTTGAATCTCAAGCGGATGGTGAAGCTATTGACCGGGGTGAATTTCAAAGAAAGGGCTTATGCCGCAGAATAACCCAGGGAGAAGTGTCGATATTGGAGAAAATATCGGAAGTAATATTGGTTTTTACCCTATTTTTAGCCTCATTTCGAGCCCCTAAGAGCATTATTGCTTTAAATTTTTGCCCTTTGTTTAGGAATGAGACGATTTTTGGTAATTGATAAACACCCTCATTTTTACTTGAATCAGCACATCAAATTCTTTGCAGGATCTTAACTCGTTGCATAATACGGGACAAAACGACTAATTATCTCGAACCATATCAGACACTCAAACCGTAGCATGTCGGCCACTGATACCAAACGACGACAGCCACCACTTTTTAAAGAAATCGGAATCCGAAACAAAAAAGGTGTCTAAACAGAACTGGTTATCTTTGAAAAATGTTTCATCTAAATCTTCCGGGAGAACGAGGAGAACAATGTCACAGGAAAGGTTTACCGTGCGAAAAATCATAGAAGTACTTCGCCTGAATTGGGAGTGCCAAATCAGCGAGCGACCCATAGTCTACAACTGCCGATTGTTACGCAGTACGATCCTCAAACGCGCTGTTGCATCAGGGTTGAAGTGGCTCTTATCAGAAGAAATATCAGATAACCAACTCTATAACGGCTTTTCCCAGAACAAAACAACAAAATCCAATAGAAGATTACGTGCCAGGCTGGCAAGCAGTCCAACTTGGAATTATAAAAAGGGGAGTGACCTTGCAATTATTATAAATGACTTGCCTGCAAAAACTAATTTTCAGTAACTAAATTCTACTCGTTTGTGAGTTTCAGGCACTACCAAACCGTGGAAGATTGCATTTAGAAAAGCAAAAAAAGAAACAGACGATTGATCTTGGGAGCATTCTTGCTTTACCCTGGATTCCAAGTAGCGATGAATACGACGGACATTCGTCATCATAGCCGATCCAATCACCATGCAGCAAACTCTGAACTTACCGCGCACCGGCAGCTTACTTGCCGGAAAAGGATTTTTCACCTGGCGGACAGTGGCTTCAACAGCAGCCCGTAAGTTACGTCCTTCTTCCTGGTGAATCAAACTCCTCTGTCGCCTCTCGGACATATTGATTTGCTTCTGATCAAAGCGCAGGTGGAACCTAAGATCGCGTTTACCCCTTTGAACCGGACATTTTGGTAATAAGGGACAGTCCAAACATATCTTATCCTCAAAATGGGCCGCATAAGCTTTCTTCTGGCTGCTCGTGTGAACCGGTGTGCTTTGTTTTTGTGGGCAGGTGATCTGGGTTGGTTTTCCGCTCTCTGCCAGCTTGATCGAGAAATCGGACAAGTTGAGTTTCTCACTGCTGGGAATCCGGCCGCGAATGGCAGTCTGGATTTGCTCAACCTGGTGATCTTGTAAAGTCTTGTCCGCATCAGGACTGCCATAGCCACCGTCTGTGTAGAGAGTATCTAAATCAGTCCGCTCCTTCAAATTGGGCAAGGCTTCTACTAACATTTCCGCATCATCTGTGTGGTTGGACGCCACCTGAACTTTGGTAACAAGTTGCAGCGGATTCTCTGGATCACAGGTTTCTGTTAGGTTAGCAACATATCCTCTGAAGGGCTTATTGTTTTTCTGTCTATAAGTGGCTTCAAGATCATCAGGGGACTGCAGACTATTGGCACTCAGTTCTTTACCCTCCTTGATCCTTAATACTTTCTCTTCAACTCGAAAATGTTCGCCTAATACCCGCATCAACATCTGGTAGACCGGCTCCTGGGCATAACTTGATTCAAGTTCAACCTGCAGGCTCTGCATCAGTTCACCGATCTTCTGCAAATGCTCACTCGTGTCTTGTCCCTTTAGATGGTAGACATACTGCCCGGCGTGCCCTTGAATATAGGGGGCAAATTCCTCAGTGTAATGTCCTTGATCTTCCACTGTTAGCATCCGATAAACACGCTGCAATACTTCCACCAGCAACTGCAAGCGACCCATGACACGAATATTGCTGGCGATCTGAGTACTGTCCATCCGCTGTTTGCCAGTCTTGAGTTGGTAGGCTGCTATTTGTTGATCGGTCACTTTCTCGAAGGCTTTTTCCAACAGGTTTATCCCTGTCTCTTGCATGTAACGGCTCAACCGTTCACGAAAGTAGTACAGCGTGCGGGGTTCGAAATCACCATCTCCCAATTGCCGGAATCCTAATGCATACCGCACCTGTGAGTTATAGCCAAACTCATCAAACATCTCCTCATCCGTCCAACCATTTCCTGCTTTCAAATACTCCAATCCGACCAGAACATTGACCGGGATATTGGGTCGAGAGGGGCAATCTGCATAGAGGACTGCGAAGGGTGTTTCATCTAGACGACAAAAGAATTCCCGGTAGAAAACTCCTGACCAAGATGTGTCCAGACGGTTGCGCAACTTTGGGGGAAGTTCGTCCACATTGCTGGTGAGGGGTAATTGGAAGTGTCGATTGTTTTTCTTGAACATGTTTTTGGCCTTGTGATTGGAATACTTCAATTATATTAAACTTCAGGCCGTTTCCAAAGAGTATAATTTGGACTAATTCTCCTGAGTTTATCATTTTAGTGTCCTGGATTTAGGCGAATGAGCAAAGTATTTACCAATTCGGTGGCCTCTGTTACAGCAACAATCTCTCCCTTTCGTTTACAAAAAACAGAACAAGGCACATAAGTAAACCAGAGTATGGCGCACAGTGATTCTTGACCACGTAGCACGTTTTTTGGAAGGCAGGCAAAAGAGAAAAACACTGGTTAATCCCAAATTACGGCTTGTTCTTTCTATGAGGATCAAGGAGGTAGTGATGGCTCAAGCATTTGCTCCCTTGGCTGTTTTGACTTTACGGATGAATACCATTCCCAAATTACAGCTCATCCTGGAACCTCGTTAGTGTCCCCAAAATCCTTTTTTTGAGATCAAAAATGCTGAAAATTGGAGCAAATGATAAACTCAGGTATTAAACTTCAGGCCGTTTCCAAAGAGTATAATTTGGACTAATTCTGTCCTGTCGTTTTTGCAGTGAAGTCATAAATGGAATACCTTCTACTATATTGGCGCTGCGCGAGTCTTTACGAGTAGTAAATACTTCCTCCGCCATTCATATAAGTACTCTCAACTCTCCCCCGCGGACCAAGTCGTATGTACGGGTATAAGTTCCGACCATTGGGACTTGGTCCGCACTAGGTCGTTGCTGAATCATCTGGAGGAGATTTAAACGGATCGTAACCTCTAAAGACCGATCCTTGTGGATGTAGACCTTCTCAACCAAAGTATTTACAATCTTTCGTTTCAACTCAAATTGTTCAAGCCGTTCCTCATCTGTTTGAGGAACGGTATTTAATTCCAATAAACCGACCTTAAGATCAGCAAAATATTCGCGTGCATGTTCTTCCCACTGATTGAGGGCAGACAGCAAAGATTGATCGGTTACTATCTCCATTTCCTGCTTCAATGTAATTTCTTGAGCAGAAAGGTCAGCTAACTGCTCATCCATGTCTTGCTCTGAAATACTTCCTTTTCGCGCCTGGGTGATCACCCATTTCCGTTCTAAAACCAGATTATCTATCTCTCGCTGAATCCGTTCGTTATCCTCGGTTGCAGAATGAGCTTTTCTGCTCAGCTCATCGACATACTCTCTTGCCCTGGCAATTAATATCTCCGGATCTTCAATCGCAGCCTTTACTTTTCCCCACACATAATCATCTGCTTTGAGATGCCCAATGCTGCGAGGACAGTCTTCATGAATCATTTCCTTGTGATGTTGGGTGCAGCAATATGTGCTGGACATCGTCTTGCGCGGCACAATCTCACCCTTGCGATTCTTTCGAGTTTTGGAAGATTGGGTTCTACCAACCCATTTGCGTCCACAGGCCCATTTCAATAAACCACTGACCAAATAATCATGCCGGTAATTGAACAGGGGGTGCTTTACGTTCCGCTCTCGAACAATTAGAAATCGTTCATATGTCTTGGAATCAATAATTGGTGGTGCAGGAATTTCGAAAACTTCTCCATCACGGCTTTGTTGCTTGACTCCGCGATAATATGCGTCGGCAGCTTTTAGAATGGATTGAATGGATGTGATAGCCCAATCAATTTTCCGAAGACGAGTTGAGCCTTTTTGAGGAGCACGCGCTTCAATCAATCTCCTTCGGATCTCCATTAGTTTGACGCCCTGGTTATACCATTCAAAAACTTTTCGTACCCACCTGGCTTCTTCCTCAACGATTTCAATAATTTCACCATTCCTACGATAACCATAGCGATCCTGCCCGGTGTTTGCTTTGCCATTACGCAAACGAGCCTTGACCCCCATACTCATGCGTTCGCGCATACCTTTTAGTTCCATACTGGCCACCCAAGCTTTCAAGGGTGCCATCATTGGATCAAAGGTTTCTCGGGCGAGAAGCACTTGAATATGATGATCTTGAATAGTATCCAAAACCGAAAGCATTGCTCGCATACTACGGTAAAGGCGATCTTCCCTCCAAGCAATCATGTAACCGAAACGGCCGGCAGCTGCATCCTTCTGCAGCTCCAATAATTGTGGTCTGTCCACACGAGTACCCGAAGGATCAACCAACCGACCTTTTACCCTGTATTTTTCTGTATCTCGATAAATCTTATAAACGGTAAGGTTGTTCTGTTGAGCCAAAGCCCGACATTCTGATTCTTGCTCATCCGGACTGGCTTTTTCGCCCTGGTGTTCAGACGAGGTTCGTACATAAATGGCGGCAAGTCGGTTGGAAGGTTTTATTTCATTCATTCGAGCACCTCGACCCCATGACCATTGCGGCGGATTTTTCCAGAGTGCACCAAGTGATCGTTGTAGTTATAAATAGTCTGTCTGGAAACATTCAATATACGAGCTGCATCACTAATTCCCAGAGTTGGATTGACACGATAGGCACCTAATAACTTGTCAAGCCGACTGTCCAGTTTTGCTTTTCTGCCTGCCTGTAATCTGTTCAAATTCATGTCAAGATGTCCATTATTTGACATATCGTTGGACGTGGAGGGGTCAAACAAACCCCTCAAATCTTGACGCTGGAATCCGTGGTTTGCCTGACGCTCTGCTTTTCGTTCAGCTTTTTCATTGGCGATTCGCTGAAGCCGATTTTGATAATCCTTTCGAAGTGCTATGACTGTAACACCTGCCAGGCTGAGAAAAGGGAAAATTGCCGGCGCGATCACCGACCAGGAAGGTTGGGTATCCAAA
>Ga0209605_1001045_pt1 | contig 32578 bp, 23 predicted proteins | sample AD_UKC035_MetaG_FD_184408 | JGI IMG/M metagenome (GOLD analysis project Ga0209605, IMG submission 184408) | Active sludge microbial communities of municipal wastewater-treating anaerobic digesters from USA - AD_UKC035_MetaG (SPAdes) (version 2) | ecosystem: Engineered > Bioreactor > Anaerobic >...
CATTATCACATCCGGGAACAACGAGAATCTGCCCAGTTCAAAATCTTTTTCCTCTGCTTCAAGTTCTTCTCTCTCCTTAAGGCCATGGGCAAATCTTCTCTCTATAATTTCCCTCATGCTTTCATAATCGTTGGCGCCTTCAACGGATTTTATCTTGAATCTTCTGTAGTTTCTGTTATTTGGCTTTCCCTGCTCAAAAACTATCATTGAACCGACATTCAATACTCCCTGAATATTAGAAATATCAAAAGCCTCAATCCTTTCAGGTACAGCATTGAGCTCCAGAATGTCCTTAAGTTCCCTGCAAGCTCCCATTGTTTTCTCGGTGTCATTTTTTTGCTTTTCTATCAGAAGCCTTAAGGTGTCTTCCGCATTCCTGCCTACCATTTCAATAAGCTTTTGCTTTTCTCCCCTCTGAGGGACAACAAGCTTGACCCGGCCTCCCTTTTTATCGCTGAGCCATCTCTCAATAATATTTATCTCGTCAATTTCCTCCTGAAGTATTATTTCTCTGGGTATAAGCGCATCTGACCCATAGTACTGTTTAATAAAGCTGCTTAATATCTCCTTTGAGTCACTAAGCTTGGTATCCTCAATAAGAAAATGCTCTCTGCCGATAAGCTTTCCTCCTCTTACAAAGAAAACCTGTATGCAAGACTCCGATTCATTTAACGCAAAGGCTATTATGTCCTGGTCTATCAATGCTGAAGATATTACTTTCTGCTTTTCCGCAATCTTTATCAGGGAGTTCATATTATCCCTGATTTCAGCCGCCTTCTCAAAATCCAGATTATCTGCCGCTTGATGCATTTTGTCCTCCAGCCCCTTCAATACTTCCTCCTGCTTGCCCTCAAGCATCATTATTATTGAGTCAATAAGCTCCCTGTATTGTTCCTTGCTGACATTTCCCCGGCATGGGCCTATACATTTTTTTATATGATAGTTGAGGCAGGGCCTTTCCTTTCCTATTGCCCTGCTTATGTTTTTATTGCAATATCTTATGGGAAAAAGGCCTTTCAGGAGGTCAATGGTTCTGTTTACAGCGGTAACATCGGTGTAAGGCCCGAAATACTTTGCTCCGTCCTTCTTTATCTCTCTCACAATAATAAGCCTGGGATAATCTTCTTTTACTGTAATCTTAATATAGGGGTACTGCTTGTCATCCTTAAGCATCACATTATATTTAGGCCTGTGTTTTTTTATCAGGTTACATTCCAGTATAAGGGCTTCCAGCTCCGAATCGGTTATTATGTATTCCAGGTCTGTTATCCTCTCAACCATTGCGGCAACCTTTGGATTCTGATTCTTTGAGTTCTGGAAATACTGCCTTACCCTGTTTTTCAGGTTTATTGCCTTGCCAATATATATAATCTCATTATATTCGTCACGCATTATATAAACTCCGGGTTTTTCCGGGAGATTTTTCAGTTTGTCTTCCAATGAAATCATCAGTGTATTCCTCCGGTTTTGAATAGTGTATGCTTCTATTATACTACAAGTTTGCTGAAATAAAACGAGGCAAAAAGATGTCCCCCACTTCTACAAGTGGCGTGTACCGCTTTCGTTACCCAACAGGTGGTGAGCATATCGCCCGCCTCGTTGAAACGCTCGGGTAGGTTTTTGCAAGTGTGCAAAAACCCTCATTGAAATCTTGTTATAAAAAGGAGCTGCGGGACGTTTCGGGACATGGGGACGTTTCTCCTGTCCCGCTGAAAGCGGGACAGGAGAAACGTCCCCATGTCCCGAAACGTCCCCGTGTCCCGAAACCCGTGTCCTCCTATCCCATTATTACCTCAATATCATGAGTCAATTCATCGTTAAACACCGGTATTAAATTGCTTGCGGCAGTCTTTCCGTCTACCCTCACCCTTTTTATCCCTTTGCTGACATGCTCCGGGTTTTTCACGCTTATATTGTATGCTGTATTCCTAAATTTTCTTATAACCTTGAAGCCGTCCCATTCTTCAGGTATGCACGGATCAATTATAAGCCCTTCAAAGTCAGGCCTTATACCCAGAATCCATTTTGTAACCGCTTCGTAATTCCATGCGGCTGTTCCGGTCAGCCAGGAATTCTTTGCCTCCCCGGGGTTTTTGGCATCCTTTCCGGCAATCATCTGTGTATATACATAAGGTTCCATCTTGTGAATATCGCTTATATCTTCAATATATGCGGGAGCAATTTTCGAATAGTATTCAAAAGCCCTGCTGCCCCTGCCCATCCTTGTTTCGGCAATCATAATCCACGGATTGTTGTGGCAGAACACCCCTGCGTTTTCCTTCAATCCCGGGGGATAAGAAGATATCTCGCCCAGATTGAGCTTATATTCACTGTAGGCTGGATCCTGAAGCACCAAACCATACCCGGTGTTCAGCCTTTCGTGAACCGAGTCCAATGCCTTCAGCGCCATACCGTTTTCCAGCCCTATATCAGCCATTACACAAATGCCCTGGGGTTCAATAAACAATTGTCCTTCTTCATTCTCGGCACTTCCCACTCTATTGCCGAAATAATCATAAGCCCTGAGAAACCAATTTTCGTCGCAGCCATACTTCATAATACTGCCGCGCATTTTATCCACCTGCTCTTCTATGCCGGATGCTTGAGCATCATATCCCAGAAGCCTGCAGAGCCTTCCGAATTCCCTGCCGACGTATACAAACAACCCCGCAATGAATACCGATTCGGCTGTCTTTCCATTTCTGTTGCTGCAGGTCTGAAAGGATTCATCCGGGTTTATGGAAAAACAGTTCAAATTCAGGCAGTCATTCCAGTCGGCCCTTCCTATTAACGGCAGTCCGTGGGGCCCCAGGTTTTTCATCGTATATTCAAAAGCCTTCTCCAAATGTTCCTTCAGCGTGCCCAGCTTATTTGCGTCGCAATTGTAGGGCATTTTTTCATCAAGGATTGAATAGTCCCCCGTTTCTTTGATATATGTTATTGTGGATAATATCATCCATAAGGGGTCGTCATTGAACTCTCCGCCTATCTCATTATTTCCTTTTCCCGTAAGAGGCTGGTACTGGTGATACGCCCCTCCGTCCTCAAGCATTGTTCCCGCAAGCTCCAATATTCTTGACCTTGCTTTATCCGGAATCATATGCACGAATCCCAAGATATCCTGATTGGAGTCCCTGAAGCCTATCCCCCTTCCGATTCCGGTTTCAAAGTAGGAAGCGCTTCTGGATAAATTGAAGGTTATCATACATTGGTAGGGATTCCAAATGTTCACCATCCTGTTCAGCTTCTCCTCGCTGCTGAGCAGCTGATATCCGGACAGCAGCTCATCCCAATACTCCCTTAGTTCCTCGAAGGCTCTTTCCACATAACTGTCATCCTTATATTTTTCTATAAGCTCATTTGCCTTTGATTTGTTTATCCGCCCTTTTGACTCCCATTTTTCGTAATCCCCGTTCTCCCCATAGCCCAGCACGAAAAGAAGTGTTGTCTGCTCACCGGGCTTGAGTTTTATCCTGATTTCATGGGAAGCAATGGGATTCCATCCCTCTGCAATTGAATTCCGCGATTTCCCTTCGAAAACTGCCTCAGGCTCATGAAGTCCGTTGTATCGCCCAAGGAAAGAGTCCCTGTCGGTATCAAAACCGTCAATCTTCCTGTTTACGCTATAGAAGGAGTAGTGGTTCCTCCGCTCCCTGTAATCAGTCTTATGGAATATTGTGCTTCCCTCCACCTCAACCGCACCGGTACTGAAGGTACGCTGGTAATTGGTCATATCATCGTAAGCATTCCACAAACAGAACTCAATAAAGGAAAACAAAGTGATTTCCTTATCCTCTTCCCCTCTGTTCACCAGACGAAGATGATGCAGCTCAGCATTGTCCTTAAGGGGCACAAAATACAGCACTTCACTTTCAAGCTTATTCTGAAGGCATTTTATTTTTGTGTAACCCAAACCATGCCTGCATTCGAAGCTCTCGGCATCATTCTTGACCGGCATCCAGGTCAGTGAGTAAACCTTTCCCGAGTCATTGACATACAGATACCTTCCCCCATTATCCCACGGAATGCTGTTGTACCTGTATCTGGTAAGCCTTCTGAGCCTTGCATCCTTATAGAAGCAGTAGCCCCCCGCTGTATTTGAAATGAGCGAAAAAAAACCTTCCTGTCCCAAATAATTTATCCAGGGAAAGGGAGTCTTTGGTGTATTTATGACATATTCCCTGTTCAAGTCATCAAAATATCCGAATCTCATCTGTCTTCCTCCGTCAAAAAAAGGTCTCTTCCCATTAAAACTTCTATATTATGCAGCCTGTTGTCCCTGAAGCATGGTAACACATTTCTGAAAAATACTGTTCCATCCACCCATATTGCCCTTATTCCTTTGGAAACACCCTCAGGATTCCTCACTCTTATATCATATATCGAACCTCTGAAGTGCTTTCTTACCCTAAATTCCTTCCATGCCCTTGGTATGCAAGGATCGATTGTCATGCCCTTATAGTGGGGCCGAACTCCCAATATATACTTCACGGCTGCCTGATAAACCCATGAAGCCGTACCTGAAAGCCAGCTGTTTCTTGCAAGTCCGAACTGCGGATGTTCATCGCCCAGCATATTCTGGGGATAGCAGTAAGGTTCGCATTGGTATTCATCTATACACCCATTCTTGCAGGCAGGATTTATCTGGCTATAGTATTCAAATGCCCTGTCGCCGTTCCCAACCATTGTCTCAGCTATCATCACCCAGGGGTTGCTGTGAAGGAATATTCCCCCGTTCTCTTTAGTCCCGGGCGGATATGTAGTAATGCCGCCTTTTTCCGGGTCATAGCCTTTGTATCCCGGATAGCTTAGTTTTATTCCGTTTCTGGTATTCAATATGCTCCTGACTGAGTCAAGGGATTTTAAAGCCCTGTCTTCACCGGCAAAGCCTGATATGACTGCCCAGGATTGGGCATTCGCATATATTTGCCCTGAGCTGTTCACTTTAGAGCCTATAGGGTTTCCTTCATAGTCAAAATAGCTGATATACCATTCTCCGTCCCAGCCGCAGCTGTTCACACGCTCCCGCATCCTTTGATAACGACCCCGGTACATCTCCTTAAGCTTTTTCTTTCCGAGGAAATCCATAAGCTCTATCATCTCAGAAAGGCACTTCCCGTACAGGCAGGCGGTAAAAACCGATTCAGCTCCCGCCGGGAGATTTACGGTATCGTTCCAGTCTGCAAAACCAAGAAGGGGCAATCCGTGCCTTCCCAAGTCATTTCCGGTAAATCCGACTGCTCTTTCCAGGTGCTCAAGTACAGTGCCTTTCTCAATCGGCATCCCGCTTTTGTCCTTTTCATAAAAAGGCACTGTTTTATTGAGAAAATCCATATTTCCGGTTTCCTTGAGATAGGCACAGACAGCAAGTACTATCCACAGATGGTCATCACTGTAATACTTGGACCTATCCTCAAAATCCCTTGAATCTCCTTCATTTGCAATCATTGTAACCGGATTGAACTGATGCATTGCAGAGCCATTTCTTTTCTGCACCCGGAGAAGCTTTTCTATCAGCTCTCTGCCTTCCTCGGGAGCACTGTCCATTATTCCCATTACATCCTGGGCGCTGTCCCTGAAGCCTATTCCCCTGGAGCCATAGCCAAGCTGATACAGGGACAGGTACCTGGACCAGTTTTTCGTAATATAGCATTGTCTCGGGTTGTGTATGTTCAGCATGGTATTCATAGCTTTATCAGGGGTTTCTACCTGCAGCTTCGAAAGATATTCCTCCCAGAAGTATTTCAATTTTTCAAATTCCTCATTGACCCTTTCTTCACTTCTGAAGCTTTCCATGCTCTCTTTTTCTTCTGTAATGCTCCTGCACTGTCCAAGCTGGGTGATGATCCGGCGGGATTCTCCCGGCTCCAATATGCCGATATGATGCATCATCGCAGCTATATTATCGCCCCGAAGGACTTCATGGTTGCCAAGTTCGCTGTTATTAAGGCTCCCGGGGCTCTCCCAGGTGCCGTATTCGTTATCCCCGAGAAAATACCTTCTGTCCGTTTCATAGGAAGATGCTGCATGGTTTGAAGTGAAGAAGTTGATCCTTGTGTCCTTGTTCATGTATGCATATTGTATAAGCGTCCTGTATCCTCTATGTTCCTCAATACATTCCGAACGCATTGTCTGAGGCACCCAATCGGCGTTAATGAGTTGTTTCAGCGCTTCAAAATGAGAATACTCAATTACCGGTATGACATCAAGTTCCACGGGTACTGCCCTTAGATTGGTTATCCTGATGTCCCTTATCTCCCTGTTTCCTCCCAAAGGTACGAAAACAAGCGCCTCTGTCCTTATATCGTAGAATTCTGATACAATCCTTGTGTAGCCTAATCCCACATGGCATTCGTACATCTGGTATTGATCCAGGGTAGGCACAAAATACGGAGAAAACAAGGTGTATGCATTTTTACCCCTTATCCTTACATACAGCGTTTCCCCCTTAAATTCCGACGCCGGAAGCTGCGGTATATATTTTATTATTCTGTTTACTGCAGGGTCTCCTTTGCATATCAATGCTCCTCCCGTATGGTCGATAAATCCTCCGAAGTCCAGGCTGCCTATATAATTTATCCATTTTACGGGAGTTCTCGGATCAGTAATGACATATTCCCTGTTAATATCATTAAAATACCCATACTGCATAACAATTCTCCTTTTATTTCAACGCCCCCGGTTGTTATACAGCTCCGGGGCGATATTTTTCCATAACTCTGCCGACTACCAAATAGATAGCAAAAGCAGTAAAGCTGATAAAAACCAACAGGAACAATCCGGGTACCGTTCTTGCGATTAATGCCGCGGCAGCAACAATTGCCAGAGTTCCGAAGCAGGAGAACACATGCTTTATTCCCAATACCCAAGAAGCTTTTATTATTCCTATGGTGCTTGATTCATACCTTGAAAGCAGTGGAAAAACAAAAACCGTAATTATTACCACCTGAACCAGTACCGGCAGCTGAACTGCCAGCATCAATCCGCCCATGGAGCCATATTTCTCCAGGAAGCTGAGGTTGGTGTATATCATGACATATGCCGCACATAGTATCATCCATATGCAGGTAGCCTGTTTGAAATTTTCCCTGAAGCTTTTATAAAAGTCCTTGATTTCATGTACTTCTTCTTTTCTTGCGATTTTTCCTATAACGTAGTACAAAGCAGTAGTTGATGCTCCCACTGTTATCAGCGGTATGCTGGTTATGCACCAGAGCAGGTTAAGTATAATCATCTGGTATACTGCCGTCATTATTTTATAAATGATTCCCTCGGTATTGAACAACCATTTCATAAATACCGCTCCTTCTGAGACTTGTTTTATGCTTAAGGCTAATACTCCATAGGAGCATCAGCCTTAAGCTTATGAGTATCTATTGCGTCAGTCTATTTCTTTCCCATTTTTTCAGCCCATTCATTAAGCTGTTCCTGCTTTTCAGCTATTACTTTGTCAATCCCTGCTGCCTTCAGCTCTTCAAGGAACTTCGGCACATTTACTTCAGGGTCTATTGAGCCTGTTTCAAGAGCCGGTACATATTTATCCCACAGGTTGTTCACTGCTGCAATTTCATTTTTTACCGGCGAGGGGTCAAAGTTAAAGCCCAGGGTTTGAGTTCCCGCAGCCTGCTGATTGAATTCCTCAAACTGCTCCCACTTCTTCGGGTCTTCGCTCTCATACAGGTAATTGATGAACTGGTTGCCGAACATCCAGCCTGTTCCCGGATTATATTTCGTCTGGTCCGGACCGGCCTTTATGACGCTGTCACTGACTTTAACGTAGTGCTTGCCTTCGATACCGAAGTTTATAAGGTTGTTGAGGTATGGGTCTGTGTTAAAGAGTTCAAGGAACATCAGTGCCCTTTCAGGATTCTTTGACGTACTTGAGATAGCCTGTAAGGAGCCCATTGTATCCCTGCTTGAAATTACAGGCGGGGTTATATATACCTGTACCCACTCAAATCCGTGTGTAAGTGACATCTCCGCATCTTTTCCCGGCTTTAGGGATTTGGTTGCAGCAAATATTTTGCCTGCTGCTTCATCGGCATTGTAGTCGGTTACAGTAGCAGCATCCTTCCTGATATAGCCTGCCTGGAAGAATTTCCTTATAGTCTTAAGCAGTGCCATTGTTTCCGGTTTTTCAAATTCATTGAATACTACAAGGTCCTTTGAATCGTTGTATACAACTCCGGGGCACTTGTCATCACCTATAACATCCCAGTCCATAAGCTTATACGGCGATTCGCCGTTCAATGCTTCAAGCCCGTATACATTGGGTTCTTTTTCCTTTATTACCTTTAGCATTGGCTCCAAATCTTCAAGAGTCTTTATTGCTGACAGGTCAAAGCCGTATTTGTCTACCAGATCCTTTTTGATTATGAAGCCCCAGGAGTGAGCCTTTTCCTTGTTTGCAGGTATGCCGTAGTTGATTCCGTCTATCTGCGAGCCTGCAAGGAAATCTTCACCCAGCAAAGCCTTTGTCTTTGGAGCATACTTGCTTAGCAAATCCTTCTCGTCATTCAGCGGTACAAAAGCACCTTTCACGGCGTTCTGCATGTAGTTGTTTGCCCAGGCTGCAGTAAAGCATATGTCAAACTCCTGCCTTGAAGCAATCATCTGCCTCAGTTTGTCGTCATACTCTGCTCCCCACTGGTAGCACTGAAGCTTTACAGTAGCATTGATCTTGTCTTTGATATACTCGTTGATCTTTTCCTCGATCAGGGATACATCCTCCTGCTGACCATTGCCTATAAAGAACCAGGTCAGTTCAACAGGTTCCAATGTAGTTCCCGAACCCGCTTCCGCCGGTTCAGGTGCAGGAGCCGCAGCCGGCTTTGCACAGCCTGTTAGGCTGGCCAGCGCAAATACCAGCACCAGTGTAAGACATAGAAGTTTTCCGGTTTTAAACATACTCTTCTCCCCTTTAATAAATTTTTATATGCTTGCCTGTTAAGGCATAAGCCCTTATGATTAACCCTTGATTGATCCGATGGTCAGGCCTTCTACAAAATACTTCTGGAAGAAGGGGTAGGCCAATATTATGGGGCCTATTGCAACTACAGCCATAGCCATTCTTGCTGTCTGAGACGGCAGGTTCGCCATGATCTGGGTTGCATTGTTTATAGAGCCTGCATTATTTGAAAGGTATATTATCGCTTTATCCACCCTGTACATCAGGTATTGAAGGTTGAAAAGCTTCTCATTGTTTATGAAGAGCAGTGGTGCATACCAGTCGTTCCAATAAGTGAGTATATTAAAAAGCCCTATTGTCGCCAATACAGGTTTGGCAAGAGGAAGCACTATCCATACAAATGTCTGGAACTCACCGGCTCCGTCAATCCTTGCAGCTTCGATTATTCCGTCCGGTATGGTAGTCATGAAGAAGGTCCTCATAATCAGCACATAAAGGGGGGTCATCAGGTAGGGCAGTATAAGTGCCATTATAGTGTCATCTATATGGAGGACATTCACATATACCATATACCATGGAACAAGGCCTCCGTTGAACAGCATCGTAAGAAAAACTATAAATGTAAAAACATTCCTGTATTTAAAGTCTTTTCTGGATATCGGATATGCGTACAAAGCTATGGTAACAAGGCTTAATGCACTGCCCACCACAGTAACAAATACAGTCACTCCATAAGCCCTCAGAATTACCATTATATCCTTGTAAATATACTTGTAGGCTTCCAGGCTCAGGTTTCTGGGAAAAAGGCTGTAGCCGTACATGGTAACCGTCTTCTCATCAGTTATGGAAGCGGAGAAAACAATTAAAAGCGGAAGTACACAGGCTATTGTACAGAGTATCATTACAATATTGAGCGCTATGTCAGCTTTCCGGTTGATTTTTATGAAATCCCTCAACTCTCACGCCTCCTTAAAACAAAGAACTGTCTTTGTCGATTTTTCTTACAATATAGTTTGCGGTCATCACTACTATGAATCCTACTACTGCCTGATAGAACCCGGCTGCCGATGCCATCCCTATGTCTCCGGTCTGCCTGAGCGCCCTGAATACATATGTTTCTATAACATTGGTCACATCATACAGCGGGCCGCTGTTCCTGGGTATATTGAAGAACAATCCGAAGTCAGTGAAGAAAATCCTTCCTACTTTTATCAGTGTTAATACGGTAATTACTGGCATAAGCATGGGAACCATCACTTTGGTTATCTGCTGGAATCTGGAAGCGCCGTCAACTGCCGCCGCTTCATACAAGGATTTGTCAAAGCCGATGATTGCAGCCAGATAGATTATGCTGTCGTATCCTGTCCATTTCCACGTATTTACCAGTATAATTATCAAAGGCCAGAATCTTGGGTCTACATACCATTCAACAGGCTGCATACCGTTACTGATAAGAATCTTGTTGACAAACCCCATGTCTGAGCTTAAGAGGGCAAACACCAGATAGCTTATCACAACCCATGAAAAGAAGTATGGCAGAAACATCACACTCTGGTAGAACTTGGATATGCGCCTGTTCAGGAGTTCGTTGAAGATAATGGCAAGTACAACGGCAACAGTTGCTGCTATTACTATGAATGCAACATTGTACAGAATTGTGTTTCTTGTTATCAGGAAAGCCGCTTTTGAGTTGAAAAGATATTCAAAATTGTTGAACCCTACCCAGTCGCTTTTCCAGAAGCCTTTTGCATAGTTGTAATCCTTGAAGGCTATAACAATGCCAAACATCGGAAGGTAATTATTGACCAGCAGCACCAGCAGGCCGGGAAGCAGCATAAGGTACAACACCTTATTCTTTGCCAGTTCTTTAAGCAAGGCAGGTTTTTGCCTTCTCACAGTCGTTATCTCGGTGCCCGAAGCCCTTTGCATTTCAGCCACAGGAATACCCCTCCTCTATTTCAGATCCTGTCGGGTTTAACTTCATACCCCAATAATATACTGCGGCAGCTCTCCATTAAATGGAGCATCTTGTGAATTTGTTTTACTATGTTGTTCAAAACAAAAGTGCAACATTTTCCACTAAAAGACGTAAAAAAGCAATATATCCCGGCTCATATCGTAAGAATCGAGATATATTGCATTCTTAAGAGTATCAGATCATATTAAATTACTAGAAAAACATCTATGTATAGCCTCGCATACGACTGTTTCTAAGGTTCAGCTCATAAGAGTCATTGACAATTCTTGCATAAGTATACTCGGCTTATACATAGATGCTTTTCTAATGAAATGTAATATGTACTTGAAAACAAAAAAGCAATATATCGGCTCGTATGATAAGAGTCGATATATTGCTTTGTTAGAAGCATCAGACTACATTCCGGATCTGTATTCGGAAGGAGTCACTCCCGTATATTTCTTAAAGAGCTTTGAGAAGTAATGTGCATCTTTGATCCCCACAAGCTCTGCTATTTCATACGTCTTGCAGTTGGAGTCCTTCAGGTACTCCTTCGCCTTTTCTATCCTTACCTCATTCAGGTAGTCCACATAGTTCTTTCCCAATTCCTTTGTGAACATCCTGCTCAGATAGTATATGCTCACATAGGTGTGCTCCGCAACTTCATTCAGTGTGATGGGTTCGTTATAGTTCAGACAGATATAGTCCATAGCCTTTTGCAGTGTGGAATTTATTGTCTTCCTGTTGAAGCTGTTTATCCGCTCTGCTATATTTAATGCAGCTTCCTCCAATATTCCGTTTATTTCAATGATACTTTCGCACTGATCAAGGGCGGCAAATATTTCTGTAATTCTTCTATAATGAAAGCTCTCATCATTCAGCTTCATTGTTGTAGGTATGCTGCAGACAAGGTTTATTAGATTCCAATAGAACTTCTTTATGCTTTCCCTGTCAAGCTTGCACTCGTTCACGCATTTTAAAATATCCTTCATCACCAGGGACACACTGTCCTTGTTGCCTGACTTGACCATTTGAACAAGAGATTTTTCATATACCTCCAGGGCCGAATAATCAGCAGACTTATAAAAGGATTTCAAATCTTCATACAGTATTATTGTATTCTTGCCCATATAAAACTTATAATCCAGGGCTTCAAGGGCCTCTCTTGCCTTATCTGCAAGCTCAAGGGCCCCGTTCCCCTCCGAGCTTATGGATATTGTGACGGTAAAGCTGAAGCAGTTGCGCACCAGCTCCTGAAGGCTCACAGCATCCTTGTAGAGAGAGCTGAACATGTCTCCTTCGGATTCTTCATTGGGCTGAATTACGAATAATATGGTCCTGCTGTTTATAGGCACGTCTGCTGTCTTGAAGCTTGTTCCGAGTATTTCCTCAAAGGTGTTGATGATACCGAACTGGTACAGATGCTTTTCATACTGGCTTTTCGCATTTTCCTGCCCCTCTTCGTCGGTTTCCACAGCCATGATTTTGAATTTATCAATAGTAAGCCCGTAAAGATTAAGTTCCTCCAAAATCTCATACTTTTTTGTATTTATCCTGAAAATAATATCGTACAGCAGCTTCTGCCTGAGTACCGGTATTTTACTCTTAAAATGCTTCTTCAGGTTATTGAGTTCTTCCTCCATCTTACAGCTGCGCTGCAGCTCCGCTATCGCCTTTTGAACTATGGCGGTCAAATCCTCTATTTTTGACGGCTTCAACAAATAATCAAAGGCCCCCAGCCTTATAGCTTCCTGTATGTATTCAAAATCCCTGTAGCCGGTAAGTATTATTATCTTGCTCCCGGGAAGCAGCTGCTTGGTCTCTTTAATCATAGAGAGGCCGTCTATTTCAGGCATATTAATATCAGTTATGAGAATATGGGGACGCAGCTCCCTTATCATCCTGATGCCTTCCATTCCGTCGCCGGCTTCCCCGCATACCTCGCAGTCCAAGCTCTTCCAATCAATTATATTTTTGAGGCCTTTTCTTATGATAGATTCATCATCAACAATCAGCACCTTATACATTGCCCTTGTCTCCTTCCTGAACCTGTTCATCAGGAATCCTTACAGTGACCTTGGTATATTCATCATAGCTGCTTTCTATTTTCACTCCGTATGAGCTTCCGTACAACAGCTTTATCCTCCTGTTCACGTTTTCCAGGCCTATACTTTTTCTTGCCGGGGCTGTACCGTTCCCCTCCAGTATCAATTCATCCTCCTGCAGCCTTTTGTTCAGGGCTTCCAGTTCCTCAGCCGTCATTCCCATTCCGTTGTCCTCAACCTCAAATACGATATGCCCTTCCTCCCTGAATGCCTCAAGCCTGATTACTCCTTTTCTCCGGCTTTTCCCGATCCCGTGCTTTACAGCATTTTCAACCAGGGGCTGAATCAGCAGCCTTGGTATTTTCTTGTCCATAAGCCCTTCATCCAGGATTTTTATTACTTCAAGCCTATCTTCATATCTGTTCTTCAATACCGTCATATAGTTGTCTATGTATTCCAGTTCTTCTTTCAGGGATATGGTCCTGTCCCCCCTGCCTATGCTTCCGTCTATAAGCTTTGCAAGAGCGGATACCGTTTCACTGATCTCAGGCACTCCGTTAAGCCGGGCCATCCAATTAATATTTTCAAGAGTATTGAAAAGAAAGTGAGGATTTATCTGGGCTTGCAGCGCCTTTATCTCAGCCTCCTTAAGAGCGATTTCTTCTTTATATATCCTGTTAACGAGGTAATCTATCTTTTTTGACATTCTATTGAAGCTCTCACTCAGATACCCCAATTCATCACTCCTGTCAAGTTCAATATCCTCGTGCTTATTGCCCTTCTCCACCTTTTTCATTCCCTCTACGAGCTTGTTGATGGGAGTAATTATATCCACCGAAGTAAGCACGCTGAGCACCGATAGAATAATAAGCCCGTATACAATAATGAGCAGCACCCATCTCTTCAAGGTATCCATTTCCCGATAAAGCTCCTTAAGGGGTATATGATATACAATCTTCCAGCTGGGATCCTCAAGCAGAACGTAGGATACAAGCATTCCTGCCTTGTTATCCTTATAGAAGCCCCTTCTCCCCTGAAGCTGCTGCCGGTAGAAGTTCTTAAGTATTCCGGAGTTCTCCTGCTGCTTTATTATTTCCTCATTATTCTCCGAGAGTATTGAAATGTTGTTCAGGGACTCCCTGGATAAATCGGTATATACCGACTCAAGATACTCCTTTTTAATATTTATGGCAATGAGGCCGATTTCATTATAGCTGTCCCTGTCATAAACCATTCGGGTAACATATATTTCGCTTTCCCGGCCCTCCTGTTTTTCAAGAAACCATACCGGCCTGCCCCTGCCTTTTCGCGCTGCTTCTACAATGCTGTCGTAAGGAAGTATGAATTCTATCCTTACCTTCCCATTGTCAGAATCAAAGCTGTAAAACCTCCTGTTCTTTGTCACAAGGCATATTGATTGTATCTCATTTCTGGAAAGGGTTGCCTGCCTTAATATGCTTCTTATTTCATTTGCCCTGTTGTATATGGTTATATTATCCTCATACCCTTTGCTGCTCAGTGCATCATAAACCCTGTTGTCATAAAGCAGTTCAAGGGTAAGCCCCTGCATACCGGTTGACAGGTCCTTAAAGCGCAGTTCTATCATTTTCAGAATATCCAGAGAATAATTAATAGACTTCTGCTCAATTATTTCAGCAGACTTCTGATAAGAAGTAATACCGATAAAGAACAGTGGTATGACTATTTGTATATAAAACAACAGCAGCAGCTTGTTCTTTATAGATGTATTCTTGTAAAACAGCACGAATTTGTTAATAATACTTTCCATTGCAAATCTCCCTTACTGCTGTGCCGCCCTGCGTTCCATTTCTTCAAAAACTTCCTCCGGTGTCATCCTTCCCTCCAAGACATGGGGAAAGCTTGTTACAAGCACCTGCTCCCACAGATTTCTGTCTATAAAGCTGTCTGTAGGCCCTACCAATTCCATTGACCGGGCTATCAGTTCCTTGCCTTTTTCCATAAGCCTGCCCGGTTGTACACTCTGATCAGGTATCTTTATATTGCTTATGAAGCCGGTTTCATGGCTGAACAGCTTCGCTGCCTCCACTGATGTAAGGTGTTTGAGCAGCTTGATGCACATCTCTCTTTTATCCGGATTCTCATAGGCTTTTCTGCTCATATGGAAATTGCCGTTTCCCAAACCGTATATTATGCTGCTTGTGTGTGACTTCCCTTCCTTAAAAGCCGGAAAAGGTATAATATCTACCGTTTCATCCTCTGCGCCCAGAGAACCGAGGCCGATGAACCAGGAGCCTTGAACTATCATAGCGGCTTCCTTTTCAAGAAAGAGATTATCCCTGGTCTTATCCGCAATCACAAAAGCATCTTCGGGAAATGCCCCCAGCTCATACAGCTCCTTAACATATTTCATTCCTTCAATATAGTTTTCGTTTATCCTGCCTTCCTTATAGGGGTTCTCGGTATATTCCCTGCCCCCAAGCTTCATTACTATATTTTGATACAAAAATGTCCCTTCCGGTGTGGAATTGTATGCAATAGGGATTATATCCCTCTGTCTGAATGCCCTTACGGCATCCTTAAGCTCTTCATAGGTCTCCGGCACCTTTATTCCGTACTTTTCAAAAAGGTCCCTGTTCACAAACAGCCCCTCATATATGATTTCGCAGGGCAAGCCATAGATCCTGCCGTTAAACCGGTCATAGCTCCATGCGTCTTCACCGAAGCCGGCGGCCCATTCCGGGTCTGAAGCCAGAAGCTCAGTCAGGTCAGCCACCTTCCCTTGGTTTATCAATATCTTAATATCCGAGCCGGGCCAAAGCCCGAATACATCGGGGTCGCTACCCTGTGCAAAATTGGTTTTCAGCTTGAAAAGGAATTCCGAACCGGACATGGATTCGTTGATTACCTTTACTCCCGGGTTTTGCTCCTCAAATTCATCCAGCAGCATCTGAAGCTGCTGGGCTTTCGTATCGGTTCCCCCCCAGCTGCTGAGGAATCTTAATTCAATTGTTTCCTTCTCACCCTCGAAGCTGTCGGCCGGAATACCCCTGTCATACAGCTTAATTGTATACATGACAGGAATAATTGCCAACGCAAGAAATATTGCCAGGTAATATATGTCGGACTTTTTTATTTTCATATATTTCACCCCAAAATGTGCATTCACAAATTGAGTACTAATTCTCTAAATTTACGTAAATTTCCTGCAAAATTTTGTCATAGTGCAATATATTACAATAACAGAACAAAAAAAGACCCTCCATAAGGGTCTATATGAAGAATGCGTCATAGCAATGAGACATGGGGACATGGGGACACGGGGACGTTTCCCCTGTCCCGCTGAAAGCGGGACACGCGAAACGTCCCCGTGTCCCACCCGTGTCCTCCTAATATTTAGCCAGTATCTTCTTCAAAAACTGGCCCGTGTATGAGGTTTCAACCTTGCATATCTCCTCAGGGGTGCCTTGGGCAATAACAGTGCCTCCCCTGTCTCCCCCTTCAGGCCCCAAGTCTATTATATAATCCGCCCTTTTAATTACATCCAGGTTGTGTTCAATTACGATAATGCTGTTGCCTGAATCTACAAGCCTGTCAAGTATGCCAAGCAGCTTGTGTATGTCGGCAATATGAAGCCCTGTGGTAGGCTCATCCAGTATATATACAGTCTTTCCTGTGCTTCTCTTTGACAGCTCGTAAGCCAGCTTTATCCTCTGAGCCTCACCGCCGGACAGCTCGGTAGAAGGCTGTCCCAGTTTTATATATCCCAGCCCCACATCAAATAATGTCTGCAGCTTTTTCTGGACTCTCGGTATGTTCTTGAAAAATTCAAGAGCATCCTCCACAGTCATATTAAGTACTTCAGAAATGTTTTTGCCCTTGTAGCGTACCTCCAGGGTCTCCCTGTTGTATCTCTTCCCCTTGCATACTTCACAAGGAACATACACATCCGGAAGAAACTGCATTTCAATTTTGATTATACCGTCACCCTTGCAGGCCTCACATCTTCCGCCCCTTACATTGAAGCTGAACCTGCCGTTATTGTAGCCCTTCATTTTCGCCTCCGGCGTGGCTGCAAACACTCCCCGTATAATATCGAAAGCCCCTGTATAAGTAGCCGGGTTGGACCTGGGCGTTCTTCCTATGGGTGACTGGTCAATGTCAATAACCTTGTCAATATGCTCTATCCCTTTGATCCATTTATGCTCTCCAGCCCTCAGCTTGGAACCGTACAATCTGTGTGAAAGCTCCTTATACAGTATTTCATTGATTAAGGTGCTTTTTCCTGAGCCGGAGACTCCTGTTATGCAGGTAAACACCCCGAGAGGTATATTAGCATCCAAGTCTTTAAGGTTATTCTCCCTTGCCCCTTTTATTTCAATCCATTTCCCATTGGGTTTTCTTCGCTCCTGCGGAATGGGAATCTGTTTTTTTCCGCTCAGATACTGGCCCGTAACTGATTCTTCACAAGCCAGTATGGTATCAAAGGAGCCGGCTGCAACTATCTTCCCTCCGTGGGCTCCTGCTCCCGGGCCCATATCAATGATGTAGTCCGCTGCATGCATTGTCTCCTCATCATGCTCAACAACCAGCAGCGTATTCCCTAAATCCGTGAGGTTCCGAAGGGCCTTCAGGAGCTTGCCGTTGTCCCTCTGATGCAGTCCTATGCTGGGCTCGTCAAGTATGTATAATACTCCTACAAGGCTGGAGCCTATCTGGGTAGCCAGCCTTATCCTCTGTGCTTCTCCCCCGGATAAGGTTCCTGCGGTACGGGAAAGAGTAAGGTATTCAAGGCCGACAGTAACCAGGAATTCCAATCTCTCGTGCAGCTCTTTAAGCACCAGCTTTGATATAATCCGCTGCTTTTCGGTAAGCTTCAGGCTCCCGAGAAACTCCATTATCTTATATACAGACAGGCTGCATAATTCAGCAATGGACAATCCGCCTAAAGTAACCGCAAGGCTTTCCTTCCTAAGCCTTGCCCCCTTGCACTCGGGGCATGGTACAGAGGACATGAAATTTTCTATTTCATACCTCATGTAGTTGGACTTTGTCTCCAAATAACGCCTTTCAAGGTTGTTCACAATACCCTCGAAAGCCATCATCACTTCGCCGCTGCCGTACTCTCTCTGATACTTTACCTTAATCTTCTCTCCTCCGTTGCCGTATAAAAGAATCTGTACAGCTTTTTCATCCAATTCGCATATGGGGGTATTCATACTGAAACCGTAGTGTTTTGCGGCCGCATTGACTACATTGTAATACCATGAAGTCTCATCAAGATTCTTCCACGGCTCTATTGCCCCTTCCAGGACCGACTTTGTCTTATCCGGTATAACCAAATCCGGGTCTATCCTCCGAAGTTCACCAAGGCCGTCGCAAACCGGGCATTTCCCAAAGGGGCTGTTGAAGGAGAACATCCTGGGTGCGGGATCTTCTATGCTTATTCCGCACTCCACACAGGCAAAGTTCTGGCTGAACAGACGTTCCTCCTTGCCGATTATATCGATAAGCACCGTTCCCCCGGAAAGCTTCAGCACGGTTTCCAGGGAATCCGTCAGCCTCTTGTTTACGCCTTCCTTGACTATGATTCTGTCAACGATTACTTCTATTGTATGTTTCTTGTTCTTTTCCAGCTTGATTTCCTCATTGAGGTCGGCAATCTCCCCGTCAATTCTTGCTCTGACGTAGCCGCTTTTCTTTATTTCCTCCAGGAGCTTCTGATGTTCTCCCTTTTTGCCCTGAATAACCGGGGCAAGAAGCTGTATCCTGGTTCCCGGTTCAAGGGTATTTATATAGTCAACCATCTGATCCACCGTCTGCTGGGATATTTCCTTGCCGCACACATGGCAGTGGGGTGTCCCTATTCTGGCATAAAGCAGCCTCAAATAGTCATATATCTCCGTTACAGTGCCCACCGTTGACCGGGGATTCCTGTTGGTTGTCTTCTGATCTATGGAAATTGCGGGAGAGAGGCCCTCAATATAATCCAGATCCGGCTTTTCCATCTGACCAAGGAACTGCCTTGCATAAGCAGAAAGAGACTCTACATAGCGCCTCTGCCCCTCCGCATATATGGTATCAAAAGCCAGGGAGGATTTACCGGAACCGCTTAGCCCTGTAATTACTACAAATTTATCTCTTGGTATTTCAACATCTATATTCTTAAGGTTGTGCTCCCGGGCACCCTTAATAATAATTTTATCCTTTGCCATTATACACCTCGTTATTTCTTCAGCCTATGCCTTAATTCAATTATTTTATCCCTAAGTTCCGCAGCCCGTTCATACTGCAATGCTCTCGCACAGTCCTTCATTTCTTCCTCCAAAGCGGCAATCAGTCTGAGCAAATCATCCTTCCTCATGAATTCAATATCATGCTTAATGCCGTATTTTGCGGACTCTTCTGCGGCAGTAGTGGCTTCAATGATTTCGTGTATCGCCTTTCTGATAGTCTGGGGCTTTATATCGTGCTTTTCGTTATAATCCATCTGAATCTTTCTTCTTCTGTTGGTCTCACTTATGGCCCTTCTCATGGAATCGGTAATATTGTCGGCATACATTATTACCTTTCCGTCCACATTCCTTGCAGCCCTCCCCACCGTCTGGATAAGGGATATCTCCGACCTTAGGAATCCTTCCTTATCGGCATCAAGTATGGCAACAAGGGATACTTCGGGAAGGTCCAACCCCTCCCTGAGCAGGTTTATGCCCACAAGAACGTCAAATTCACCCAGCCTGAGGCTTCTTATTATCTTCATTCTCTCTAAGGTGAGAATGTCCGAATGCAGATACCTCACCCTGATATCCAGTTCCTTCATATAAGCAGTCAGATCCTCAGCCATCTTCTTGGTGAGGGTGGTAACCAGCACTCTCTGGTTATTCGCAGCCCTCTCCCTCACCTCACCGATCAGGTGGTCTATCTGCCCCTTTACCGGCCGGATTTCTATCTCGGGGTCCACCAATCCGGTAGGCCTTATAATCTGTTCAGCCACGCAGGTGCTTCGCTCAAGCTCGAACTTCGCCGGTGTGGCACTGACATAAATCACCTGGTTAAGCCTCTGCTCAAACTCTTCAAAATTCAAGGGCCTGTTGTCAAATGCCGACGGCAGCCTGAAGCCGTAATCCACAAGGGACTCCTTCCTTGACCTGTCCCCGAAATACATGCCCCTGACCTGTGGTATTGTGACATGGGATTCATCAACTATCAACAGATAATCCTTCGGAAAGAAGTCCAGCAGGGTGAAGGGTGAGCTTCCCGGCGCCCTGCCGCTTATGTGCCTCGAATAATTCTCTATTCCCGAGCAGTAGCCTACCTCCTTCATCATCTCAATATCATAATTGGTCCTCTGCAGAAGCCTCTGGGCTTCAAGGAGCTTATCCTGCTCCTTCAGCTCCTTTACCCTCTCTATAAGCTCCGCCTCAATATTGCTTATTGCAGCCTCAAGCTTGGCCTGGGTAGTGGCGAAGTGGGAAGCAGGGTAAATATATACATGCTGCCGTTCTCCCGTAATATTTCCGGTAAGAGAGTCTATCTCCAGAATTCTTTCTATTTCATCCCCGAAATATTCAACTCTTATCGCCTTATCCGACGAGGCGGCAGGGAAAATATCAACAATATCCCCCCTTACCCTGAAGGTGCCTCTGACAAAATTTATATCATTTCTGTCATATTGGATATCAATAAGCTTTCTCAGCACCTCATCCCTGTCCCTGACCATTCCCTTTCTCAAGGACAGCACAAGAGACCTGTAGTCCTCAGGATCCCCAAGGCCGTATATGCAGGATACGCTGGCTACGATAATGACATCTTTTCTCTCAAGCAGCGCAGCTGTTGCCGAGTGTCTGAGCTTATCAATCTCATCATTTATATCAGCTTCCTTTTCTATATATGTATCGGAATGAGCAACATAAGCCTCCGGCTGGTAAAAATCGTAATAGCTGACAAAATACTCTACACAGTTGTGGGGGAAAAACTCCTTGAACTCGCTGCAGAGTTGTGCAGCCAGAGTCTTATTGTGGGCAAGAACCAGGGTCGGCTTCTGAACCTTTTCAATCACATTGGCAACTGTAAAGGTCTTTCCTGAGCCTGTTACCCCAAGCAGCGTCTGATACTTTTCTCCTGCCAGTATTCCTTTCGCCAGCTTTTCTATTGCCTCCGGCTGGTCCCCCGTGGGCTTATAGTCCGATACAAGCTTGAATCTGTCCATAATAACACCTTCTTGCAAAATATATATAAGAATTATATCACAGAAGTATTATGTTTACATAATAATACTTCTACGTACCCATTAGAACATGTGTTCGTAATAATATTAATACTAATACTACTGCATGTCAACAACAAAAAAGGCCTCCTCCGAAGCCTCTTCTATCTCTCCCTGGATACTATCCATGCGAGCCTGAAAAGCCAGCTGTCCTCAAACCTCTTAAGGTCAAACCCTGTACACTTGTATATCTTTTCAAGCCTGTAAAGCAGTGTGTTCCTGTGTATATACAGCTTGGCCGCCGTGTCTGTCAGGTTGAGATTGTTCCTGAAAAACTCCTCTATGGTAATCCCCAGTTCTCCTTTTACCATATCACTGAATTCAGCCGTAAACACTTTTCTTCTCAAAAATTCCTTAAGCCTTGGATCCAGATTGTATGCCACCCTGTACCCATACATGCCGTCATAATCAAGGACATTGTCCCCAAGTCCGTATATATGTTTGAGGGACAGCGCCTCCATGCAGTTCCTGTACAGGGGGTAAAGCTCCGAAGCTTTTGCGGCCCTTCCTCCTATGACTGCATTGCATTCAATAAGCAGTTCGCTTAATACATTTTTTATAAAGCTGCTGCATGACTCTGTGATATTTTCGGCTTCCGCCACGGCGATTATCCTGTTTTCATATATAAGTTCTGTTTTAATATCCATTGTATTTTCCAGGATCTCAATAATCTCATCCCTTGAGTTTTCAATATTGTCAATCAGCAGTACATACCCCGGGAGGCAGCTTTTCAAGTTTTCCTCAAGCATTGAAAGCCCGGCGGCATCCAGATTGCCTTCCAAAGCCCTTTTCAGATAAGCCGATGCGGAATCATCCTTTTCAAAGGCTGAATTTAGAAGCAGCATTACCAGTTTGCCGACCTCCGATTCATAGTAACTGTCCGCGCTGATGCAAAGGAAAAACCTGGTTCCCGCATCTTCCGGCATGTATATATTCCAGCCCCTGAAGTTTTTCCCCGAATTTTTGCATGCTTCTTCAAAGGTTATATCTATGTCGGAATCTTCCGGCCAGGCCAACCTTTCATTCGGTGTAATAACAGCCATACGCTTTTCAGTTATCCTTGCCGCCTGTGCAAGCAGCCTTTGCAGATCAGCCATATGCATACCTCGACTTGACTCTGATAGAACTATAAGCGAAGGGTAAAACCCTCCGCTTATAGTTTATCATATTTATATATATTTTTATATTGCCTTTTCAGTCTCTATGTCAAACAGATGTATCTTATCCCAATGCAGATGCACCTCGGCAGTATCCCCTGCCCTCATGGAGGTCTTTGCGTCAACTCTGGCAATTGCCTGTACGCCGCATTTTGTAAAATGCAGGTAGGTTTCGGAGCCCATAAGCTCCGCTACCTCTACCTTAGCGGTAATAACAGAATAATCCTTCGTCAATGGATCAACCTCTGCATCATGCAGATGCTCAGGCCTGATGCCTACATATACTTCCTTTGAAACATAGCCGGAATCTTTAAGCCTTGTTGCCGCATCATCCGTCAAACCCAGGGCAGTTCCGTCAGGAAGCTCCAAAGCGGCCTTGCCCCCCGCTTCAACAACATTGCCCCTGAAGACATTCATCTGAGGGCTGCCTATGAAGCCTGCAACAAATAGATTGGCCGGTTTGTCATATGCCTTCTGGGGACTGTCTATCTGCTGTATATCCCCGTCCTTCATTATAACAATTCTGGTTCCCATTGTCATGGCTTCTGTCTGGTCATGGGTTACATATATAAAGGTGGTGTTCAGCCTCTTATGAAGCTTTGCTATCTCAGTCCTCATCTGAACCCTCAGCTTCGCATCAAGGTTCGAAAGAGGCTCATCCATGAGGAACACTTTAGGCTCCCTGACCATCGCCCTTCCCAGGGCGACTCTTTGTCTCTGCCCACCCGATAATGCCTTGGGCCTTCTGTCCAGCAGCGGCTCTATTTCAAGTATCTTTGCAGCCTTCCTGACTCTTTCGTCTATCTCAGCCTTTGGAATCTTTTTAAGCTTCAAGCCAAAGGCCATATTATCATAAACGGTCATATGGGGATATAAGGCATAGTTCTGAAATACCATGGCTATATCCCTGTCTTTTGGCGCTACATCATTTACAAGCCTGTCGCCGATGTAAAGCTCCCCTTCCGTAATCTCCTCAAGCCCCGCTATCATCCTCAGGGTTGTTGTCTTTCCGCAGCCCGAGGGTCCTACAAGAACAATGAACTCCTTATCTTCAATGTCCAGGTTGAAATCCTTCACCGCCGTCACATTTCCTGGGTATACCTTTTTCACATGTTTCAAGGACAGATTTGCCAATTCAATTCTCTCCCTTGCTATTTGATAAATTAAGTATATTTCATCGGGAATATTAATTCCATTGGGAGAAATAATGAATGTATGGGGGTATTTTTGTAGAAATTCATAAAAAATGTCCATGGGAGGTATGGATGTGAAAGAAGAAAACAACGAATTTATAAAGGTTTTCAATTATTTTGAAAATGCAAATGCCAGAAACCGCGATGCTTTCATTGAGCTTCTGAATTATACAATTAAAAACAAAAGAGGTTCGAAAACCATGACTTCATCCGTTACATATCAATATCCCTGTTCCGGTTTGAAATAAACCTTTTAATAAACCTCTTGGCAAGGGAACTGCTCCTGTTTATCTCATAATACAATTTCGCATTATGAGGGACAATCAGTATCCCCAAATCTCCGATTCCGTTCCTGTAGTCCGAGTACTCGGCAGTAATCAATTCACCTTCGTACTTCTCAAACTCCACCCAGATAAAAACAGGGCAGGAGGCTAAAAATTCAGCCAACTGTTTTTCGCTGAGCAGAGCTGTTCCATTGATCCTTAATATTGTGTCTCCGGGCACAATTCCCATTTTGCATGCAACGGAACCCTTTTTGACATAAAGCACTCTCAGGCCTGTCTCTTTGTTTGCAAAATATGGCTTGCCCTCTTCCTCCTCCTTTACCCCGTATTGAATGAGCATTTCATGAGCAACAGGAGCGAATACTGCGGCTGCAAATGCAAAAAGCCTGAGCTTTGAAGCAATCACCGACAATGTGATAAGCACCAGGCTGTAGCCTGCAAGCCTTAAAGCAGAATTCCTGCATTTTTGTTCAGGAGTTCTCGTTAAGGCCAAATCCCCGTAGCCCAGAACTACAGGCACTACAAGGGGCAGATATGCCAATCCGTGACGGCTCCCCGCGGCGGAATGCTTTAATAAGGGCCACCATCCGGGCATGTCAATTATACCCCCAAGGCTCACTCCGCCTGTTTCAATTCCGAGTATCACAGCAAAAGCCACCAGGGGAATAGGCCAAATTCTGCTCATCATATAACCGCCGACGGTTTTCCCGTCCTTCCCTCTTAAAAATAAAGGGACGGAATAGCTGCTGCCGTCCATCCATATAAGAAGGCTTTCAACCAGGTGCAGTACTCCAATGAGTGCCATCAGGCCCGGGACATTTACCGACGGAAACCCGAACACCAGGTTCATCAGGGCAATAATTCCTCCTGCATAGGAAAAGCACAGGTATCTGGGATTGATTGCAGAAAGCAGGATAGCAACCGCCCATATATAAGTAATGCCTTCTATCAGGGAGCCTCCTCCCGACCTGGTATAATCCTCTATGCTGATACCCACAAGCGTTACAATCAGGCTTCCTATAAGGCCTGCCGTCAATCCGACGATAAAAGAGCCTGCCACCTTGTAATGCAGCTTATAACTGCTGCCAAGCATCTTCGCTTCAATATCCGAATTCTTCCTGTAAATCAATATCACTATCAGCGCTATGAGCCAGAATAATTCATTCATCAGAAAGCTGCCGAATTGTCCAAATATCAGCCCCATTATCTTAAGCACCGTAAACATAAAGCACCCCGCAAATTACTTTATTTGCTTAAGCAGTTCCGCTACAGCCCTTTCCATCTGTACATCCTTCACATCCTCAGGGTTCTGTCCCTCTTCCGGCTCCGGGGCTTTAACCTCAATATCCGGCTGTATGCCTATCTTGTTTATGCTTATGCCATTGGGTGTATAGTACTTCTGGGTCGTAAGCTTTATGCCGGAACCGTCTTTGAGCTGCTCAATGGATTGCACCAATCCTTTGCCAAAGGTTTTCACACCGATAAGAAGCCCTGCTTTCCTGTCTTTTACCGCACCTGAAACTATTTCAGAGGCACTGGCACTGCCTTCGTCTATCAACACTACAAAGGGCACTTCCAGTTTACCCTTGCCGGATTTATAATCTTCCCGTTTCTTCGCCTTATCTTCGGTATATACTACAAGCCCCTCATCCAGAAGCTCATCGGCTACATCAACGCACTGGTTTATAAAACCTCCGGGGTTTTGCCTCAAATCCAATATCAAACCCTTCATGTTTTGTGAAGTAAGCTCTTTCAAAGCTTTCTTAAACTCACTTCCTGTATCCTCATCAAACATGGTTATTCTAATATAACCTATACTATTCTCCATCATATTGCTTTTCACTGTCTTGAGGATAATTTCTTCCCTGGTTATTTCGAATATCTTGGGCTCCCGAACATTATCCCTCATAACGGTCAATGTAACCTTAGTGCCTTTTTTGCCTTTCATAAGAGCAACTGCCTCTTCCAGGTCAATGCCGACTATATCCTTATCGTCCACCTTAATAATTTTATCATTGGTTTTGAGCCCCGCTTTTTCTCCGGGGGTATCCTCTATGGGAGCCACAACCGTCACATAGCCGTCCTCGCTTCTGCTGACAATGACTCCGATGCCTCCATAGGAGCCTTTGGTCGTTTCATTGAAATTCTTGAATTCCTCCTTGGTCATATAAACAGAATAGGGGTCTCCCAAGGACTCAAACATGCCTTTTATTGCACCCTCTATAAGCTTATTGCCCTCTGCGCCTTCCACATAATTGCTCTTGATATACTCTTTAAGCCCCATGAGCTTATCCATACTCTTAATCGCTTCAAAATCCTTCTGAGCTATTACCACCTTGTTCCCCAGGCTGATAGCAATTGTGTTTGTAACGACAAAAGTGCCAAAGGCTGTGACTATTACCAGTATTATTGCCCAGAAAATTGCTGCCCTTTTATTTATCATCAATTTCACCTCATAAAAAAATCAGAATTCTTACCTCTTCTTATTATATTATTATCATCCTTCATATATTATCTCAATCATTAATTTGTACTTACTCTTAATCTTGCTCCTTTAATAACCTGCACTTGCTGCAGTAACCGTAGATTTCAAATTTGTGGCTTGTTGCCTTGAAGCCCATTGCACTCAGCTGTCCCTCATCCAGTCCTGCATATGGGCAAATATCCATCTCTCTGGTCTCTCCGCAGCCTTTGCATATTATATGATGATGGTGTGTTCTTCCGAAAAGCTCGTAATGGCTGATGCCGCTTTCATCATACAGCTTGCTGATGATTTCAAGAGTGCTCAGAAGCTCAAGATTCCTATATATGGTTGAAAAGTTTATTCCCTTCAGCTTGCTCTTTACCAGCTCAAATATCTTTTGAGCAGTGTGATGCCCGGGGTTTTCATTAAAAGCCTCAATAATGGACCTTCTCTGCTCCGTAAGCTTATAGCCCTTCTCCTTCAATTCGGTTTCCAGCTTTTCAATATCCTTCATTTTCGCACTTCCTTGGTCAGCTCCGCAGAATCACTGCATCCTGAATATTCTTTTAACAATTATTACAGCAATAAGTATAAATACTGAGGTCAGTACAATGGAACCTCCCGGCGCCAGGTCGAACCAATAGGATGAAAAAAGCCCTATAACTACAGAAATCAATGCAAAGAATACCGACAAAAAAATCGTATTCTTAAAGCTTTTTGATATCAATAAACTGCAGGCTACCGGGACTACCATCAAAGAGGATACCATCATCATGCCGACAACTCTCATGGAGACAACAATAGTCATGGCCGTCAAAACCGTAAAATACATATTAAGGCTTGATACCGGCATTCCCGCCAATTCTGCGCCCTCCTCATCAAAGGCCATGTAGAAGAATTCCTTGTAGAAAAGCCCTACCGATACCAGTATGATAATGCTTAAGCCCAGAATTATGTATATATCAAGTGCATTCACCGCTATTATGCTTCCGAACAGATAACTCATAAGATCCGCATTAAAGGAATTGGCAAGGCTGATAAGTACAACAGCCAGCCCTATACTTGCCGAAAGCACTATGGATATCGAAAGCTCCGCATATTGCGGAAAGTGCTTTCTCAATTTTTCAATTCCTATTGCAGCGGCTAAAGAAAAAATCAGTGCACTCCATAAGGGATAAAGCCCACCGAGCATGCCGGCGGCAATCCCCGCCAGGGAAGCATGGGAGAGTGTGTCACCGATCATAGACAATCTTCTCATTACAACAAAAGTACCTATAAGGGGGCAGATCACAGCCACCAGCAATCCTGCTGCAAGAGCCCTCTGCATGAATTCATAATTGAATAATTCAAACATAAGTTATACTCCTCCATTATTACCTAGTGTCTGTGTATTATCGGCAAGCTATCGCGCTTTCCGTATGCCTCCTTGAATATATCCGAAGCCCGGCTCACTGCACAGTCATGCTCGTAAAGCTTTCCGCCGGATAAGCACAATACCCTGTTTACTCTGTTGTCTATGGCACCGATATCATGGGTTACCATTACCAGTGTGATGCCCTTTTCCCTGTTCAGGAATCCCATCAATTCATAAAAGCTTTCTTCAGAATTCTGATCAATGCCTACCGTCGGCTCATCCATCAATATCACCCGGGGAGCGCTGACCAGGGCTTTGGCAATAAATACCCTCTGCTGCTGCCCTCCTGAAAGCCTGCCGACCATGCTTTTCTTTTGCTCCAGCATCCCTACAATCTGAAGTGCCTCATCAACCTTTTCACAATGAGTCTTTTTTATGCGTCCTGCCAAGCCTACAACGGGATATAGGTTTGCCGAAACCACCTCTTCCACTGTTGCAGGGAAGCCCTGGTTGAAGGAAGTGGCTTTTTGCGGTATGTATCCTATCTTGCCCCATTGGTTGAATTTTTCTATATCGGTATCAAAAACCCTGACAGTACCTTTCTGAGGTTTTATCAAACCGAGAAAAATCCTGAGCAGCGTACTTTTACCCGAGCCATTCGGGCCTACAATCCCTATAAAATCTCCGTCAATAACGCTTGTACTGACATTATCCAGCACCTTGGCTTTACCGTATCCGAAGGTTATGTTTTCAACTCTTATTATTTCTGCTCCCATTTAATCACCCAATGCCTTTTTCAGGTTTTCAAGATTTTCATACATTACAGTTATATAATCCTTCCCGGACTTTATATCCTTTTCACTGAGGCCTGCCGCATCATTAAGCACCAGGACCCCTGCTCCCACTTCTCTTGCCAGGGTCTCTGAGAGCTTTGGGCTTGTAAGCTTCTCAAAAAAAACATACTTTACTTTCTTCTCCCTGCATTTTCTGATAAGCTCAACCATTTTTGAGGGGCTTGGTTCCTCCTGAGGATTGATTCCTCTTATGGCAATCTGCTCCAATAAAAAATCATTTGCAAAGTAACCAAAGGACTCATGGGATACAACGATTGTATTGCTTTTGAAATGTTTTGAAGCATCCCATATATCTTTGCCCAAATCGGAAAGCCTTGAATCCAGTTCTATCTTCCTTTTTCCATAGTACTCCGAATTCTCAGGATCAATTTCCAAAAGCGCCTCATAAACATTCCGGGCTTGCTGCCTGAATCTTATGGGGCTTACCCATATATGGGGATCGTAGATTCCATGCTCATGGTTTTCCTCTATGTCTTCTTCTTCCTCGTCGTGCTCCGAAGACTTCAAAAGCTCTATGCCCTGACTGGCATCAACTAATCTGGTTCTTTTTTCGTTAATATTGGGCAGTATTTTATCTAACCATGGTTCCATACCCGCCCCGTTATATATCAGCATATCAGCCTTGCTGATCTCCGCTGCCGTCTTTGGAGCAGGCTCCCAGTCATGAGGTTCCGCTCCCGCAGGTACCATGGTTATGACTTCCGCCTTGTCCCCTGCTATTTCACTTGCAAGAAAATACATAGGGTAAAAGCTGACATATATTTTCAATCTTTGGTCAGCCGGCTTCTTTCCGGATTCCATACAGCCTGACAGCGCCATGGCTGACAATAGTAAAATAATTACTGCAGTTATTGCCTTTTTCATTGCCTCTGCTCCTTTTTGCAAATCATTTGCATTTACATTGTATAATATGCCCAAGGCTGTGTCAATTATGCAAATATGCAAAAAAATACACCTTTCGGTGTATTTTTGCTTCTGTCACCATGTATGGTGACCCTACTTTTTGCCTGTCAGGTATTTCATGGGATCCACATGCTGGCCGTTTTCCCTTACTTCAAAGTGCAGGTGCGGGCCTGTGGAAAGTCCGGTACTGCCGGACTTGGATATTGTCTGGCCCTTTTCGACCTTGTCTCCTACTTTTACAAGGAGCTTGCTGTTATGGGCATAAAGGGTGGATATTTTTCCCCCATGGTCTATTATTACGGTATTCCCATATCCTCCGTTGTACCCGGAGTATATGACCTTTCCTGCATTGGCGGCAATTACGGAAGTACCGCTGGGAACTGCGATATCTATCCCCGTATGCATCTTCTTTTTCTTAAGTATCGGATGAGTTCTATTCCCATATTGTGATGTAATCTTGTAATAACCCGGTGCCGGCCAGGTCAGCTCTCCTCCGATATACTTTTCCTTTGACTGCAGTTCAACTATCTTTTTTGCAATCTCTTTAGACTGCTCCAGAAGCTTATCCTCCTGGCGCTCCAGTTCCTTGAGGTCACTGAGTATCTCTTTCAGGGTCATCTCTTTGACCTGCTTTGCTGTCTCAACCTCTTCCTTTTTCTTACCTATTTCGTTCTTAAGCCTTTCTTTCTCTTCCAGCTCTGATGCCAGCTGGCTTCTTTTATCTGCAACCGAATCCCGGTAGCTTTTCATTTTGCTCAGCAGATTCATGTCGAAGCTGATGATTTTTTTCAAAAAATCCACTCTGGATATGAAATCGGAGAAGCTTGCAGAATTCAGTATTACAGACATATATCCGACATTTCCGTTTTCATACATTACCCTGACTCTCTTTTTCAGCAGTTCTTTTTGGTTTGAAGCTTCACTTGAAGCCCTTTCAAGCTCCCTTGTGGTCACTGCTATCTGGTTCTCCAACTGGGAAAGCTGGTTTTCAACACCGGTAAGCTCATCCTCAGCCTGATTAAGCTTGCTGTCCAAATCTTCTATGGCTTTTGCCACACTTACTTTCTCAGTCTTTATCTTGTTAATGCTGCTCTGCATCTGCTTTATCTGCTGATTAAGCTTGTCCTGATTTCTCTGAAGCTCATCTATTTCAGTCGGATTTTTTGCATATACATTAGCACAGGGTATTGAAAGCATAAGTGCTATCAGAGCTGCTGCTATCCTTTTATTCAATTTCACCCCTCCTAAACCTTAATGAACTTTCTTACTGAAATAAGGCTCCCCACTGCTCCGATTACAACCCCCACAATAATCAATAGTATTACCATGCTTACTATAATCTGATTAAAGGGTATGAGTGATATGGACATAAAGCCTATCATCTGGTTTTTCACAAGACCGGAGCAATAATAGTAACCTACGCCCAGTATTACAGTAGATACCACCGCTCCAATCATCCCTACTACTATACCTTCTATTATAAAGGGCATCCTGACAAACCAGTCCGTAGCCCCTACGTATTTCATAATTCCAATTTCACGCCTTCTTGCATACAGGGTAAGCTTAATGGTATTTGCAATAATAAATATTGATATGAACAGCAGTATCAGAATAATAACAACGCTGCTCATCCTCATCACATAAGTCGCATTCAGGAGTTTTGCAAGCTCCTCTTTGCCGTATACCACCTTTTCAATATTTGATATGGATGATACCGACAATGCCACACCGGATGCATCGGAAGGATCTGAAAGGGTGATTAAAAAAGCATCCGGAAGCGGATTATCTCCTTCAAGCCCCTCTAAAAGATAGGAGTTTTCGCCCCAGTTTTTCTCCAGATTGCTGAGGGCTGTGTCCTTGGATATGAACTCCACGGATTTAACACCATTGATTGATCTGATCTCGGTTTCCATAGTATCGATGATATTTTCGCTCAAACCGTCTTCCAGGTATACCATCATCTCTATTTGTGATTCCAGCTTGGTTGCAGCATAATCTATATTTATCACTATAATAAAGAATATCCCTATAACCAACAGTGCCGCAATTACCGAGGTTATCGCCGCAGCACTCATGGTGCTGTTTCTTTTAAGGCTTCTAAATCCTTCTCTGATGAAAAACTTACCTGTCCTAAGCTTCACTGCTGTACCCACCTTTCATTTCATCCCTGGTAATAATCCCATTTTCTATTTCAACAACCCGCTTCTTCATTTTGTCCACTATATCACTGGCGTGGGTGGCCATTAATACAGTCGTACCTCTTTGATTTATTTCGCTCAAGGTCTTCATAATGTCCCATGACATATCAGGGTCCAGATTCCCTGTAGGCTCATCGGCAATAAGTATTGAAGGACTGTTGACCATTGCCCTGGCCAAGGATACTCTCTGCTGTTCCCCCCCCGAAAGCTGCTGAGGATAAAGGCCTGCCTTCTTGCTCAGTCCGACCATGCTCAGTATGATCGGAACCTGACGCCTTATTTCCTTCGGAGGAGCTTCAATAACTTCCATGGCAAAAGCAACATTTTCATATACCGTCTTCTCCTGCAGCAGTCTGAAATCCTGGAATACTACGCCTATATTCCTTCTGTGAAAAGGTATCTCCCTTCTTTTGTATTTTGTTATATCCTTATCTCCCACAATTATAGTGCCTGTGGTTGGCTCCATCTCCTTGAGCAGCAGTTTTATGATAGTTGACTTGCCGGCTCCGCTGGAACCTACAAGAAAAACGAATTCTCCGTTGTTTATAGTCAGGTTGATATTCCTCAATACCTTATTGCCATCTGCAAACTCCTTGCTTACACTCCTCAGCTGTATCAATCTATCACACTCCTTACCAAAACCGTCAATACAAAACAAATATAGTGCGGATTCGACTCAAACAACTTATACTTCTACAGAAATGAAGAAAAATCCTTTAAAAATGCCAATGTTTTTGTTTTGTAATAAATAATTTATTTATAAACAACAAAAAGACACGGGGACGCGGGACACGGGGACGTTTCGCCTGTCCCTCAAGAGACACGTGAAACGTCAGGCTGTGTGACAATTCACCAAATGCATAAAAATATCTATGAGAAAATCCTTTTTAAAAAGGGTAGGGCTGATGACAAAGTCACCAGCCTTTTTACATTATTTGGTTATTGCAGAATCAAAAAGGATTTTTCATGTTTATGTCGAATATAGCTATTAAGAAAGTATTTTTATGAAGGAGCTG
>Ga0209605_1001046_pt1 | contig 32565 bp, 32 predicted proteins | sample AD_UKC035_MetaG_FD_184408 | JGI IMG/M metagenome (GOLD analysis project Ga0209605, IMG submission 184408) | Active sludge microbial communities of municipal wastewater-treating anaerobic digesters from USA - AD_UKC035_MetaG (SPAdes) (version 2) | ecosystem: Engineered > Bioreactor > Anaerobic >...
CGGTGGTCGCTTTGGCCGGGTTGATCTATGGTTCTTGGGTCGATGGCGCCAGCATTGGCCTCATGGCCCTCTACCTGGCGGCCTTCGTGGCAATCCTGACGGGCGGGCTGTGGTGGGTAAGCCGCCGCAACCAGGCGCACATGAACGCCGCCCAAGAAGTTTCAAAATAACCCCATCTCAAAATCAAATTTCTGGAGGTTTCTATGCTTACCATCAAAGTTCTCGGTTCTGGCTGCGCCAACTGCAAGCGCGTCGAGCAGATCGCCCGCAAAGCGGTCGCCGACCTGGCAGTGGAGGCCGAAGTGATCAAGGTCACCGACTATAACCAGATCATGGAATACAACGTCATCTCTACGCCCGGGTTGGTAGTGAACGAAAAAGTGGTCTGCTCGGGGCGCATCCCCACCTCCGCCGAAGTAACCACCTGGCTGGCTGATGCGCTGACCGCTGAAGCATGATGCGGGTCAAGATCCTCAGCTATAAGAGCCCTCAACGCTACGCCGTCAACCGCACGGTGCAGGCGGCCTGGAATGATCTGCGCAAAACACGCCCCGATCTAGAGCTTGTTATTACGCAGGTCAAGACATTGGACGAAATGCTGACCTATACCCAGGTTGTCATCCTGCCCAGCCTGGTAGTGAACGAAGAATTGGTCTGCGTGGGGCGTTTTCCCAAAAAAAGAAGAAGTGATCCAATGGCTGCAAGAAGCAGCCGGTTGATATTTTGATCCCATCACCCTTGAGATCAGCACATCGTTGAACAATTATCAAAGGAGCTCCAGATGATGAACAACGGTTCCACAACAATTCCAGCCGCCAGCCTGACCCGGCAGCTTTCCTTCTTAGATCGTTACCTGACGCTGTGGATCTTCCTGGCCATGGCCATCGGCGTGGCGATTGGCTTCTTATTCCCAGATGGTGTTCAGCGCTTCAACGATGCCGTTTCGGTCGGAACCACCAATATCCCGATTGCCATCGGCCTGATCTTGATGATGTACCCGCCCTTCACCAAAGTTAAGTATGAAGAGCTGGGCGAGGTATTCCGCAACAAGAAAGTGTTGGCATTGTCGCTGATCCAAAACTGGGTGATCGGGCCAGTGCTGATGTTCGTCTTGGCGATCATTTTCCTGCGCGGTTACCCTGAATACATGGCCGGGCTGATCATGATCGGTCTGGCGCGCTGCATCGCCATGGTCATCGTCTGGAATGAGCTGGCCCACGGCGACACCGAATACGCCGCCGGGCTGGTGGCCTTCAACAGCATCTTCCAGGTACTGTTCTACAGCGTCTATGCCTGGGTGTTCATCACCGTGCTGCCCACCTGGTTCGGGTTAACCGGCACGACGGTGCATATCACCATCAGTGAGATTGCCAAAAGCGTTTTCATTTACCTGGGCATCCCCTTCATCGCCGGCTTTCTGACGCGCTTCTTCTTAGTGCGCATGAAAGGCAAGGAGTGGTATCACAAGGAATTTGTGCCCAAAATCAGCCCACTGACCCTGGTCGCCCTACTCTTCACCATCGTGGTCATGTTCAGCCTGAAAGGCAACCTGATCGTACAGATTCCCGGCGATGTGGTGCGAATTGCTATCCCGCTGCTGATCTACTTCGTGGTCATGTTCCTGGTCAGCTTCTGGATGGGACATCGCCTAGGGGCAGACTATTCCAAAACCACCACCCTATCCTTTACCGCAGCCAGCAACAACTTTGAGCTGGCGATTGCTGTGGCAGTGGCAGTGTTCGGCATCCACAGCGGTGCGGCCTTTGCCGCAGTCATCGGTCCGCTGGTGGAAGTGCCGGTGATGATCGGCCTGGTGAACGTGGCCTTCTTCTTGCAGAAGCGCATGTTTGGCGGAGCAAGAGCTACTCTTTAACCGCCGATACCTGCACGCTGTAGATTGGCACGCCGTCTGAGGTTCCCGAACTGGTGCTGCGCCGCACGCTGACCTTTTGGAAACCGGCCTGCCTGACCAGGTCAACATATTCTTGCTCGGGCAGCGCACCCGAGACGCACTCCGACCAGCCTGCTTGAGATAGACGCGCAGCAGGCAAGATCGCCCCGCCGAAGACAACATCATTCACTTCCAGGCGTCCATTCTTGCGCAAAGCCCTGAAGGCCTCACGGAATACCTTACCCTTATCCTCGGTCAGGTTGATCACACAATTCGAGATGATCACATCCACAGACGCATCTGGGACGGGCAGCTTTTCGGCAAAGCCATGCTTGAACTTGACATGGTCAAAGCCGCCCTTCTTGGCGGCGCGGCGAGCACGCTGGAGCATAGCAGGTGTCATATCCACGCCGATCACCTGCCCGGTCGGCCCCACGCGCCGGGCGGCGATGAAGGCGTCCAACCCGCCGCCTGAACCGATATCCAGCACGGTTTCGCCTTCTCGCAGGCCAGCCATAGCCAGCGGGTTACCACAGCCCAGCGAAAACTCGGCCGCTTCAGAAGGAACACCTGTTTTATCAGCAGGCGTATATCCGCCATTCCAGTCCACAGAAGCAATTTCATCCAGCGAGATCACGCCGGGCAAGGCATCGCCGGGCGCACAACAGCTCGCCTCGCTGCAACAAGATGAGCCGCCCAAAGCCCGGGCAGCATAACTGGCCTGAACGGCATCGCGGGCGGCGATGCGTTTCGTCCCCGCGGCGACAAAGATGCTGATATCCACGTGCTCGCCATCCTGACTCTGGCACTCTGATTGGCAACTCTCGCCGGTGCAGTCTACGATCACATTGACCAGGCCGGCTTCCTCATACCAGGTACGCAACTGGTGGCGCTCAAAGCCCAGCCAAACATCTGCCATTTCAGCCTTCATCCACTCATGACGGTGGGCATCCATGTCCGTGATCACCAGGCGTCCCCCGGGGCGCAAGATGCGCATCATTTCACGAATGGCAGCCAGCGGATCGGGGCAGTGATGCAGATACATATTGGCAAACACAGCGTCCAGGCTGGCATCAGGCAGGGGCAGGGCCAGGCCATCGGCGGCGTGGAATTCCAGGTTAGCGAACTGAGCCAGGTTCTGGCGGGCGACATCCAGCATTGAAGCAGACCCGTCTAGCAGATGCACCTTCTCAACCAGCGGGGCCAGCCCCGCGGCCATGAAGCCGGTGCCCGAGCCAACGTCTGCCACGAGCATCTTGGGGTGCAAGTAGGCCTTGGCGATCGCCGCATCACGCACGGCCTCCCGGAAGTACCCGCTGCGCAGGGCGTCCCATTGCCCGGCAACCTGGTCGAAATAAGCAGCAGAGGGATTGGTAATTGTCATGTCGTGCTCCTTTATCGTAAAAAGACGATATATATGCGCAAAAAAAACGCCTTTCCGGCGTTTACCTCAATTGAATCAACTGGCTCCCTGGCCCACAGCAGCCAGGCAGCCAATTCCCGATCTGGTCTTTAAGCCACTGGATGCCTTCAGGGTCCAGGCAATAACAGGTGGCTGGGCCTTCAATCTCACCCCGGATCAGGCCGGCATCGCGTAAGACCTTGAGGTGCTGGCTGACCGTGGACTGCGCCAGTGGAAGTACCCGCACAATATCATTGGTAATGCAAACTTGGTTGGAGGCCAAGTATTCAACAATCTGAAAGCGGATTGGGTTACCCAGGGCTTTCAACATCCGGGCCAGGCGTTTTTGATCCAGATTCAGCGTGTCATTCATATCGTAATTTTACGATATAGTCTCAAATTGTCAAGAGGGCTTTGCATCTATAGATCTAAGTCCATTAACGCCCAACCAATGGCAGATACAAGAACCGCCATGCACCCAAATGCAAGCCGGCGGCGTTGTTATTCAAGTCACTCTCTGGCGAGGCAGTGCTGGCCGCGGCGCTGACCCATAGCGGCATGCCTGCCGTCACATGGCTGGCATATTGCCCCTGGAGCGTGAACACGAGCATGCCACCTGCCGGCAGGTTGGCAATCAGCCAGGCATAACGGGTGCCATCTTGCAAGGTCACCATGCCAGGGTCAACCGTCCAACTGGTATTCACAATCTCTGCGGGAATGAGGTTCTCGAGGCTGATATTGGCGGCATCGGCAGCGCCCTGGTTTACCAGGGTAATGGTGTAAGTGAGCGGCGCGCCAGGGGCTGTCTCCGCGCTGCCAATCAGCTCCATACTCACCGCCAAGTCAGTCACCAAGCCGCTGTCAATGAGGATGCGCGCCGTGTAAGGCGCCAGGCTGAGGCTGCCAAAGACAGGCTTCTGGTCCAGGTCAAAGTAATAAATGCTGCCCAGGTCAAAGGCTTGCGTTTGCGGGGTGTCGTTATAGAAAATGAGCGAGCGAGGTTCTTCTCCAGCCGCCTGGGTGTACCAATGCTCGCTTGAATGCCCATCTTGCCCGCTGGCGCTCTGCCATGAGGCCAGGCTGTATTCGCCGCCGGCATAGATGTGGTTGGTACGGTAGGGGTGAAAATAGACATTGTGATCCGAAACACCCAGGCGCTCGGGGCTGCCGGCTGCCAGGGTCCTGGCCTGGGGCCGGAGGCCGAAGAAGATATTGCCCGTGCTGCTGCTCACGTAAGACGGATCGTCCCAGCCGTTGGTGATGTACAGCTGCCCGGCCTCGTAATCGGGGTTATCGCCATTATTGTACAGGGTGTTGTTGTCAGCCGTGCCGGTAGAGTTTTGGAACAAGATGCCATGCGCCGTAGAACCGATCACCGTGTTGCCGCTGATCACAATGTTGCGCGAGTAATTGTCGATGTAAAAGCCGAAGCCAAATAGCGCGTCGAAATCATCCCGGCAGCCATCGGTGTTGCCAATGGTATTGATGATCATGTTCTGGGTAAAGCTAAGATCATGGACTGCGCTGGCAGAGAGATTATCGCGGCCAAACGTGCGCACCCCACCGCAGTCGCCCTTCGAGATGCAGGCCTGCACGACCACGTTCTGTTCAAACGTATTACCATACCCAAAAACATCAAACCCGTTGTAGCCAATCCTTTCCAGGCGGTTGCCCCTGAAGGTGTTGGTGTTACCGGTGTCTGCGGGCTGGTCGATCTTGATCCGGATGCCGTCGCCGTCTTCTGTGCACACACCGCCGCTGGCATCCCCCTCGTCATACCCACAGCCCATCCCAATCGCGCCCAGGTTTTCGATGCGGGCAATATCGCTGAGGGTATTACCGGTGAAGCTGGAAGCGCGCGAATACAGGTTGATCCCCATTTCATTGGCGCGCCAGATCGTATTGCCGCTGACCACCAGGTTATATCCCCCGCGCCAACCGTTCGGGCGCCCATCCTGGGCACCCCAGACCCAGGTTCCCAGGTTCAGGCCAATGCCGTCTACATCATTGATGGTTGTATTTTGGATCACCAGGTCGTGAGGCTCGCCGGGGTGCATGTTGGTGGGGGTGGCGATACCATGCCGGAACCAGCCCCAAACCCGGATATTATCAACCGTCACATACGAGATCGGTGCGCCATAATCGGCCCCCAGGTTGATGCCGCCCCACGAGCGCCACAGCCTGTCAGCCTCCACCAGGATGACAGAGGCTTCCACCTCCCCATCTGCCGGTGCGCCAGAAATGGAGACCAGGTACAACGTGCTGCCGCTGACAGCCCATTCCCCATCCCGATCCAGGGTGTTGACGTGGTTGTTCAAGAAATAGCCCCAGCCGCTGCAGTTGCCGCCCTCGGCCCAACAGTCCAGCCCACTGCCCACCGTCAGCGAGGTCCCCGAACTGCCCGTCACCTGGCGGTTGAGGATGGCCCAGCGGATGCTTTTCATGTGCAGCACTGCCCCGCTCCAATTCCCCGGCGGCAGCTCGTTATCGGTGATGCGGGTGGCGTTAGGGTGGCTGTCGATGGTCGAATAGCCGCCATCGGGGTCATCCAGGTTGGGCCAGCGCCCAAGCAGCAGGCGCTCTCCATGACGAAAAAGTTGGTTGACGCCGTAAGCGAACCTGCCCGCATTGGCCCCGGCAGACAAATCGGCCGCGTACAAATTCTCACCCACCTGGGCCCAGCCGTAGACAGGCTGGGTTCCAGCGATGGTTGGCTGGTCGGCGCAGCCCGCCGGGTATGCGCTAAAGACCACCGGTTGGCCGGCCGCCCCCGATTGGGTAATGGTCAGCATCTCGCCGTGCCAGGTATCGCCGCACCTGAACAAGACCTGGTCGCCGGGCTGTAAGGCTAGTCCATTCACCCGGGCCAGGGTGCGGAACGGCGCGGCCGGAGACAGACCATCATAGTCGTCATCACCGCCCGAGCTGGAGACATAATAGGTGACGCCAGCCGGAGCCGCCCAGGCAGGAGCCGCCGCCAGCAGCAGCACAGCCAGGGCGAGCATACAAATCGATAAAAGCAGCTTCTGGGTTTTCATATTTTCACCACGGGATGAAAGCCTGTACAGGTATGAACAGAAACGGCTGTAGCAAAGACTCAAAGGATTAACACAAGACACATGACAACCAGCCCACCAAGGATCAGGATTCCCCAATCCCACCTGCCAACCCTGACCGGCATACTGCGAGTGCGCTCAGGCACAAAGGCACGCGCTTCGGCTGCCAGGGCAATCTCTTCGGCCCGCTTCAAGGCGTTGGCGATGATGGTCACCGCCAGTAAGCGCAGTCCACGCCAGCGCTGTTTGCGCAGGCCGCCGCGCATCCACAAGCTGCGCCAGGCATTTTGAGCCGATTGCTGAAGGGCAGGCAGCAGGTTGAGGGCAATGCCCAACGAAAAGCCCAGGCCATGCAATCCTGCCTTTTCCAACAGCCCGGCGATGGAAGAAATATCCGCCTTGCTGGTCAACCCTTGTACCGACACTAGCACCACCAGGATGCGCAGGGCAATCTGAACCGCGCTCAGCAGACCCTCAGAAGAATAGGGTACGCCCAGCAGGCTGCTGTCGATCGTCCCCACCAAGAAGAGGGGCGGCAGCGCCAGCAGTGCGATCATCACCAACCAGCGCCAACGTACCAGGCTGCGGAATGCCTGCGGATAGACCAACCACGCCACCAGCAGGCACCCGCCAGCAGCCCAGGGCAGGTATTGAGCCGGGGTGACCATGACCGCTGCAATCGAGCAGAAGAAAATCGCAAGGAAACCGATCGTCCCCAAGTTCTCCTGCGCGAGCGATGCGGAATGTCCCAGGTTCATACTGCCCCGTTCAATCATTTAACAACTTGCAGTTCAACCAGCATGCGCGCATTGAGCTTGCCTTCTGTGCCCGGCAGTACCATGCGGAAGGGCCCTTCGTCATCCACCAGGTCGCCATCGGCACGGGCATAGGCCACAATCACATCTGCGGCCAATACCTGTGCCGGATCGTAATTGACCGTGTAGCCGTCTGAGGCCACGGCTTTGACTGCCTTGACCTCATCCAGGTTAAAACCGGCATCTTCCAGCAGCGCGCCCACGCTGACGCCCACGTAGGTCACGTCATTGAAAGTCGCCTGGCTGGCGCCCAGGGCTTCCAGGTCTGCACGGGTATAGGTTTGGCTGGTTTCGCCGCCCGACACCAGCAGGCTCACGGTTTCACCCGAGGCCGCCTGATCACCAGAAGCGTTGCAGGCGGTCAAAAAGGCTGCCGCCAAAACCAACACGAAAATCATAAAGCGTTTCATTTTTACTCCTCTCCTTGTGATTTTGGATGAGTGATGCTGGGGTCTGGATGCCCCAGGCGTTTTTGCAATAGATGGGCAATGCTCCAGGCCAACAAGCCCGCCGCCACTCCCACCGCCAGGTAGATGAGCAAGAAACCCAAGATGATCCACAAGGCAGATGATGGAGGCAAACCCAATAACTGCTCGCCCCGGTCCAGCAGGTCTAACCACACGGTGAACAGAGTCCGGCCAAAGAGCAGGGGATTTGTAATGAAGGGCTGCACCAATACCCAGGCCACCCCCAGGGCACCAGCCAGGGCCAGGCTGCCCCGCCGGGGTTTGCCGGTCAGCGAAAGCACTATTTCAGCCACCAAAGCCTCGGTAAATATACCCACCATCGGCCCAAGGATCACTCCGCCCAGGCTGAACAGCTTGAGCAGCATGGCGATCACACCAATGAACAGGGTGGAGCCGCGACGGGGCACAAACACCCTGCCCGTCAAAGCGATCACCAGGCCAATGGCCGAGAGCACCATCCCGCTCATGGGAATGTTCAATGTTTTCAACACCGAACCCAGGCTGATCTCAACCAGGCCCCACAAAGCCCCAAACACCGCCAGGGTTGCCAGCTCACGCGTCGACAGCTTCATCTTTTGCCTCCGGGACCATATTATGGAATGGTGTATCTTGTATCTTGCCAATCTGTTCAATCCGACCATCACGCAGCAGAATGATTCGCCGGGCATAATGGTGAACCAGCTTGTAATCGTGTGAAATGAGCAGGATGGTGGTTCCCTGTTCATTGAGCCGCTTCAGGTAATCCATCAAACGCTGGAGGTGGCCCCAATCTTGCCCCAGCGTAGGCTCATCCAAGATGAGCAGGCGCGGGCGCAGGCTCAGGCAGGCCGCCAGGGTGGTGCGCTGCTGCTGACCAGCCGAGATCGCCATCGGGCGGCGCTGGCGCAGGCCCCACAAATCAGCTTCTTGCAAGATTTGTTCTTGCAAGGCAGGGTCGTAGCGGTCATAATTCTTGGGGGCAAAAGTCACTTCTTCTTCCACCGAATCGGTAAAAAGCTGCTCCTGCGGATCCTGAAAGAGCAAGGCCACGTCCAGCCCTGCCCGCGGCCGGGTGCCGCCATCAAAGCGCACCAAGCCCGCCTGCGGCTTGATCAACCCGGCGGCAACCATCGCCAGGGTCGATTTACCCGCCCCATTATCCCCCACCAATGCAGCAAATTCACCCGGGTAAAGGGTCAACTGGATCTCTTTGATGATGGCATGGCCATTGAACCCCGCCGACACATTTTGCAATTCCAGCAAGGGTTGGCCCTCAGCCGGATGGCTGCCGTTGGCCCGGATCAGGGTCTCCCAAGATACGGCCGGTTCATCGCTCGGGCGGCGCAGCCCCAGGCGCAGGCGGAGCTGTCGATCGGCAAACACCTCTTGTGGAATACCATCTGCCAGAATGCGCCCCTCCTCCATCAAGATCACCCGCCCAGCCAATTGGGCCGCATCTGCCAGGCGGTGCTCAATCAAAATGATCGTAATGCCATGCTCGGCGCGCAGCGCGGCCAGGGCTTCCATCACCCGGCGGGTATTGGGCACATCCAACGAGGCGGTCGGCTCATCTAACACCAGCACCCGGGTGCGCATGGCCAGCGCCGCGGCAATCGCCACGCACTGCTTCTGACCGCCAGACAAGGCCGATGGTTTATCTGCCCGCAGGTCATACATTCCGGTTGCGCGCAAAGCCCATTCGGTGCGCCGCTGTACTTCTTCCTCGGCCAACCCCAGGTTGCGCGGCCCAAAAGCCACCTCATCCTCGACCCGCAGATGAAAAAGCTGCGAGGCGGGGCGCTGAAAAACCATGCCAATTTTCTGGGCAACCTGGGGAATCGGCTGGGTGAGGGTATCCAATCCGTCCACCTCCACCCGGCCTTCAACCTGGGCCGGGATGGCATGCGGGATCAGGCCGCACAGCACCCGCGCCAGCGTGCTCTTGCCGCACCCCGAAGGCCCCGTGATCAAGACGCACTCGCCTTCTTGAATGGACAGTGAAATATCCATTAAGGCGGGGATATTTCCATAGCGAACCGAAAGCCCATCGACACGGATCACGGTTGGTTCCCCTCGCCAGGTTCATCTGCTATAGTGATGATCTTTGCCCAAGGCCAGCGCCCCAGGGCCTGTTCCAGCAGCGTTGGGCGGATCACCACACAAGTGATTTTGAAAGCCTGTCGGGTGATCTGTTCCAGGCCGGCAGTAAACCCAACCTGCTCAAAGAATTCCAGCGGACCCAGCTCATCCAGGATCAAAAGCTCACCTGGGGGCAGCGTGTCGAGCACCTGGTTGCCCCAAGCGAGCACATCTGGAAAGAACTGCCAATCGAACTTATGCCAGCCAGCCTGCTGCGCCGCTGAGCCGGGAACGGCAGGCTGCCGCCTCACTGCCAAGTTGCGGCGTTCGCCGGTCGCAACGCAGACCAGGTCAATGCCGGCCTTGGTGCCATGCTCAAAAACCGCCGGCGATACCAGGCCAACCGGCTCAATACCCACAGAACGTGCCTGGCGAAGCAATTCAATGCACCAGCTTGTTTTCCCGCTGCCGCGCCCCCCCGTCACCAGGAACAAAGCCGGTTCACTACCGGCATAGGGCAGGTAGTGAACAACCATATCTGCGGGAGAAATTGAAGATCCTTGCACAGCCGGCCTCTTGGTTCAGCTCGCCAACCTCTGCACCATCACCAGGCTGCCGGCGGGGATCACTTCCTGGCCTTCTGGGATGCGGGCAATGGCCTCAGTCTGTGCCATTTCTTGCAAGCGGCTCTTGTATTTCAACGGTTGGAACAACAAGCGCTGATCTTCTTGTACCAGGCGCCCATGGACAAACTGTGTCCAATCCACCTGCCCCGAGATCGGTTCAGCCATCACAGCCAGCGTCTGGGGCAGGCCGGGCTTGGCCTCTCCGGCCAGTTTGTGCAGGCCGGGCAGCGCCAGTTGGATAAAGGCCATATGGTTGGAGGGAGGCCCACCAGGCAGGCAAAAGACCGGCTTATGCTCAAACAAGCCAAATCCCACCGCTTTTCCAGGCCCCATCCGCACCCGGTGATAGATCTTTTGCCAGTCCAACCCATCTAAGATCTGCACCACCAGGTCATGCTCACCCTTCCAGGCTCCGCCGCTGGTCAGCACGGCGTCGAAACGCTCCAGGCAGTCCATCAACGCCGGGCGGATGACTTCGACATCATCCCGCAGCACCAGGGTTTCGACCTCAAAGCCATAGTGTAAGCACCAGGCCGCCAGGTTGAACAAATTGCTGGCATACAGCTTGCCCTGCACCAGGGGCTGCCCGGGTGCCAGCACCTCACTCCCCGTAGCCAAAACCGCCACGCGCGGCCGCCGGACCACCGGCACCTGGTGGTGGCCGGCCGCGGCCAACAAGCCAATGGCGGTGGGAGAGAGCTTTTGAGCGGCAGGGACCATGCGCTGCCCGCTCTGGACGTCTGCACCCCGGCGTAGAACATTACGCCCTGCGTCTGTCTGCATCAATACCTGCACAGCCCCAGGGGTTGTACGCGTAAATTCCTCTGCCACCACCACATCTGCACCTTGCGGAAGCGGCGCACCGCTCAAGATGCGCACCGCTTCACCTGAGCCAAGAATCCCTTGCCAGTCATCGCCTGCGGCAATGCTTCCAACCAGGTTCAACTGCACCGGGGCATCTGGCCCAGCATGGCTTATATCCGCCGCCAAGACGGCATAACCATCTTTCAGAGAGACATCTAGCGAAGGAGAATCGACCCTGGCCAAGATATCTTGCCCGGCAGTTCGTCCCACGGCATGCAGCAGATCAACGGTTTCTACCGCCAGGGGATGGATATGTTCTAAGGTAAGTTGATAAGCTTGATCAAAAGCAATCATATTTTCTCAACAGGCAGATCTTGGGGCAGGGCTTGCTTGACTAAAAAATCTTCCTGGCACGCATCGAGCCATTCTAGCACAGATTTAAGCTGTTCCAGGCGCATGGCCAGGCTCATGCGGTTATAGACTTGCTCTCCGGGCAGTTCAGCAACCGTTTTCTTTAACCTCTGCAAGTGCCTGGAGGCAGCCGCTTTTTGCTGTTGAAAAGCCTGGGGGATATTTTGGGGTTGGTACAGGCTGAGAAAGTACAGGCGGGTGATGAATTCCATCCGGATGGCGCGCACACTGCCCCCGCTGGTATCCCCCAGCCAGTCCAAGAAACGTTGGCGACCCTGCGGGGTAATGCGCAGCAGTTGGCGAGGGGGCAGTTTCTCTTGCAAGATTTCTTCCGGCGAGATGTCGCGGCGCGTTTCCAGGCGCTTCAAGATGGCATAAGCCTGGCTCTGGCTGAGGTGCCAGACATGCCCCAGGTCTGAGACCACCTTGCGGTGCAGATCATAACCATGCCCTGGCGCGCCATAAAGCAGGCCCAGTAGGACCATTTCGGGTGAAAGTGTGCCGGTATGATGAGATGCTCGGGTATTCATCATATACTCACCGGATGAGTATATCATAGTTCTTCCTGGTACTAGAAATAAATCCGCACTTGACCTATAATCAAGTCATACAATCTTCAAAAAGACGAAAGGGAAGCATGATGAACGCAAAATTCACTCGCACTCTTGGTCGTTCTGGTATTCGAGTCAGCGCCTTGGGCATGGGCTGTTGGGCCATCGGAGGCCCATTCTGGGCGGGCGAGACCCCCCTGGGTTGGGGCGAGGTAGATGACAACGAGTCCATCCGCGCCATCCATGCCGCACTTGAGCTGGGGGTAACTTTTTTTGATACCGCCAACGTGTACGGAGCCGGGCACAGCGAAAGCGTATTGGGGCTTGCCCTGGCTGGCCGGCGCGAGCAGGTGGTGATCGCCACCAAGTTCAATGCCGTTTTCGACGAGGACACCCGCCAGGTGACCGGCAGCGATGCCACCCCTGCCGGGATCCGCCAAGCCTGCGACGATTCACTCCGCCGCCTGGGAACAGACTACATCGACCTTTACCAATTTCATGACAATGGTTTCCCGCCTGAGCAAGCTGAACCAGTCCGCGAGACCCTCGAGCAGTTGGTAGCCGAAGGCAAGATCCGCGCTTATGGCTGGAGCACCGACTTCCCAAAGAGTGCAGAATTCTTCGCCCAAGGCGCGCACTGCGCTGCGATCCAGGCCGAGCTGAATGTACTGGACGACAATGCCGCCATTCTATCCATCTGCGAAAAGGAAAACCTGGCGGCGATCAACCGCGGTCCATTGGCGATGGGATTGTTGACCGGCAAGTACACAGGCAGCATCAAACCCTCGGCAGATGATGTGCGCGGCGAGAAAAGCCCTGAGTGGATGAAATACTTCAAGAACGGCCAGCCCAGCCCCGAATACACGCAGAAGATCGCTGCCGTGCGCGAGATCCTGACCAGCGGCGGACGCAGCCTGCCGCAGGGCGCGCTGGCCTGGTTGTGGGCGCGCAGCCCCAAAACCATCCCCATCCCAGGCTTCCGCACGGTCAGGCAGGTCGAAGAAAATGCCCGCGCCATGCAGTTCGGGCCGCTGACCCCCGAGCAATTTACCCAGGTCGAGCATGTGTTAGGCCGGGCCTAAGATTCAGGGTATGAACGGGCGGCCTTGCCGCCCGTTCATACCCCGAATCCCATTCTTATTAAAACCCTACCAGGCGCGCCCAAAAGGGCGTGACAAAGAGGCATTTTTCTGGTAAGCTAATGAGTAGCATACAGGAGGGCCCTGCGATGTTTGAGAACATGGAAGCCCGTTTTTCCCAGCTTTACCAGCAATATGTGCAACGGCAGATCTCACCGCAAGCATTTGCCCAAGCGGTGAGCCAACTGCGCCTGGTCGGCCCAGATGGCGCCTGGTGGCAGATGGATCAAAACGGCGCATGGCTGCGCTGGGATGGCCGCGGCTGGCTGCCAGCCGTACCACCGCGCCAGCCTCTTGCTGCTCAGCCAGGGGCGCCCTATCAGCCGCCGGCTCAACCTTACCCGGCTGCCCCAGCCTACCCAGCAGCCCCGCCCCAAGCCCAGCCAGCGTCACCCTATCTGGCCGCCATGCACCCGGCAGCCCGCCCGGCCAAGCGCCTGGCAAATCGCCCGGCTAAAGCCCAGGCCAAGCCGCCGGAAAGCCTTCTGGATCTGCTAAAGCTGATCTTGGGCGGCATGTTCAAGGGCTTTTTCACCAAGCTGCTCATGGCGATCGTCACCCTGCTCTTTGTTTGGGTGCTGCACACCATCTTGCTGATCGGCCCCAACGGCGGCTTTGCCGGGGGCACCAGTTGGGTGTTGGATGCGGTGCTGGCCTTGCAAGGGAAAATGGCCAATGGCACCTTGTTCTGGGGCCTGTTTTTTGGCCTGCTCTCGATGATCGCCGGGCGCATCTGGCAGCTTGGGTTCTCGCAGGCGGTGAAAACCGCCGCCGCCACCCCCGGTTGGCTGTTCACCTCTTTCAAAGAACTGCGCCTGAAATCCCTGGCCCTGGTGTGCGGCAATGCCGCACTGACCCTGATCATCGGCACGATCATTAATAACCGCCTGGTTGCTTTGCTCTTGGCCGTTTTTGGCCTGGTCGAATTGACGGCCCAGGCCAACAGCCTGCCGGGCCTGGTCTCGCGCCTGGCATGGAACGATGTTCAGCGGCTGACGGGCGGCGTCAAACGGCCTTTCAACCCGGCCTGGATTGCCCCGGCAGTGGTCGGGTTGGTATTGGGCTTTCTTGGGGCCACGGTCATGCCCTGGGTGCCCTGGTGCGGCGTAGGCGGGGCATTGGTCTTGCTGGCCCTGATGGGCGCAACTGTAGCGATGATGATCCTGCGGCCGCGCGCCGGAACGCTGATGATGGTCTTCTTGCTGATCTTTTTTGCTGCCGTCACCCCTGCCCTGGCAGACGATGGCGGCTGGGAAGAGGCTGGCGGCACCCTACAAAGCTGGCTTACCAGCCAGGGCGCAGTGCAGGCCATTCTGCAAGGCCTGCCGCCAGCGGCGGCGGCGGCCATACTCGGTTGGCTGTCGGCAGTGCTGGGCCAAACCCTGGGCGGGCTGGCCAATATCAAACCGGCAGACCTGGCCGCCGCTCTGGCTACTGCACAAAATTTAGCCAACCTGAACACCGGCCTGACGGCCCTCAATCAAGACTTGCGCAACCAGGGCATCTACGTACGCAACTTCTTGCAGGGCGATCCTATACTTGTCTTCCAGGGCCTATACAACCTGGGCGGCATTATCTGGGATGAAACCGCCGGGCGCTGGACCGGTGCCCAAGGCATGACCTGCGGCGATTACGTGGATAAAACTTTTGGCCCGGTCAAGAACCTGGTGGAGCAAAATTTCCCCGGCGCCAAGGTGCAGAGCATTGTCTTCGAAGAGAAATCTAGCAACGCCTCGGGCTTTTGGAACGGTGTAGATGCGATCAATACCGAAAACCATAACCTGATCAAGGTGACCATGCCGGATGGCTCTGAATGGGCAGTGGATTTCCACCAGCACAACTCAACCGTCACCACATCCAACGCGCCGCCCATTATGCGTCCCTGGAGTGAGGCGCGCCAGATCTGGGAAAATTACCTGGGCAAAAATGAGTTCACAGAACGGGTTGAGCGCTAAGGAGCATCCATATGCCAGCACACTCACAAGCAGAGCTTGAATACCAACTTGCACAGCGCACGGCCCAGGTGCAAAACCGCCAGCTAACACCCCAGCAGGCTTTCGGCAACATGGACGATTGGACCATCCAGTTGGGCCGGCGCAAAGCCTTTTTGCACCCCAACGAACAGCATTGGCTGTTGTACGACCGCCTGCACCAGACCTGGACCTATACCGGCTGCGGCATGAACCAGGCTATCTTGTTCGCCCAGGGAGGTATTGCAGGCATGAAAAGGCTTCCCCAGCCTGGTCCTGTAGCCGGGTGGTGCGTTTACCAACAAGGCCCTGCCCTGCAAGGGCCGGTGCGCATCGAACACCTGCGCACCTGGCTGAAAACCGGCAAGCTGCCCATGACCATCGTGGTATGGACGCCGCGCGCCACCGATTGGCTCTCCGCAGCCCAGTTCATGGCCTTACCGGCCTGAGGAGGCAAGGCTTACGGCACGGCGAGCCACCGCTTTCTTGATCTTAGGGGCCAGTGGGATACTCCTCCTCACTGGCCTTTTCTTGTTAAGCCACCCTCCCGCAGCGCCAACACCAGCGGCCCGGCCTGGCTGGCAGGTGATCCGCCCGCCGCAAGACATCTTTGCCCTGGCTGAGCAAGGCAATACCCTGTGGGCAGGCGGGGTGGAAGGGGTTTACCAGTTAGACCGCCGCACCGGCACGTTGGTGCAGCAGATCCCTTTTGACCCACCGCTGGAATACGTGCGCGCCCTGCTGGTGGATGCAGATGGCAGGCTGTGGATTGGGCATAACCAGGGCCTCACCTGCTACCAGGGGCCCGGGAACTGGCAAACTTACAGCGAAGCCGAAGGGCTGCCGGATGAACGCGTGAACGCCCTGGCATTGGATGCAGCCGGGCGTTTGTGGGTGGGCACCTGGGGCGGCGCAGCAGTACAAACACAGGGCGGTTGGCAAACGCTGACCCTGGCCGGCGGCCTGCTGGATGATATGGTCAACGTGATCTTGCCCCTGCCCGATGGCGGGATGTGGTTTGGCTCTTACGTGGCGCCGCGCGGCGGGCTGAGCTACCGCTCTGCCGGTGGTGACTGGCAGTACTTCAGCATTCACAACGGCCTGCCCCACAACAACATCACTTCGCTGGTGGCCGTTTCAGCGGAGCAGGTTTGGGCCGGCAGCGGCTTAAATGACCGCGGCGGAGCGGCTGAGCTGGTGCAATCTGCCGGTGGAAGCTGGCAGATTGCGCGGCTGGTGACCCTGGAAAACGGCCTGGCGGGCGAAAAAGTGCGCTCGCTGGCGCTGGCCCCAGATGGGGGCTTGTGGTTTGGTTCCGAATATGACGGCTTGGCAGTCTTACACAGCAACGTATTCGAGGTGTACACCACCCAAGACGGCCTCTCGCACGACGAGATCAAGGCCATCCTCTTTGACGCCGATGGCGCCGCCTGGGTTGCCACGCGCGACGGCCTGACAAGTATTGCGCCCTACGCCCGGCCTTAGCGCTTCTCCAAATACAGCACTTGCGTGCAAATGGCTGCACTTTCGTCATCATGTGCTACCAAGATCAGCGTAGCGCCCTCAGCCTGCTGAGTCTGTTGAACAAAGGCCAACATCGAGGTGCGCAGGGCGGGGTCCAGGTTGGCAAACGGCTCATCCAACAGCAAGATGGGCGGGCGCGGCGCCAGGGCGCGCAGCAGTGCGGCACGCTGGGCCTCTCCGCCAGAAAGCTGGTAGGGGTAGCGCTCAGCCAATTTCGAAAGATCCACCGCATCCAACAACTCATCCAGGCGGGCCGCAGCCTGTTGCTTTCCCCAGCCGGTCAGCCCAAAGGCTGCGTTCTGGCGGACGGTCAGGTGAGGCCACAAGGCCGGCTTCTGAAAGACGGCGCCAATGCCGCGCTGCCAGGGCGGTGCCAGGCGGCCCGGCTGGCTGACCACCTGCCCATCCAGGGCAACCTGGCCGCGGTCGGGTTCTTCCAAGCCGCAGATCAGGCGCAAGAGGGTGGTCTTCCCGCTGCCTGAAGGGCCTCTCAATGCCAGGGATCCGCCGCCCGGCACGCTGAACGAGATGCCTTCCAGCGCCTGCACCGCACCGAAGCGTTTGCCGACCTGCTGCACCTCAATCAATTTGCCCAAAGCGCCGCACTCCTCGTTCATAAAATCCAGCCCACAAACCCCCAACTGCCAATATGATGAACAGCAAGCTCAAAGCCAGCCCGGCCGTGCTGGCAGGCGCACCGTAGTGCAACAAATTGTACAGGCGCAGGGCAGCCGTGCCCAGGCCGGGGGGGATGACCAGCAGGGTGGCGCCGATCTCTCCCAACGACAGGGCAAAGACAACCACCAGCGCCGCGCTCAGCCCGCCCGCCATCAGCGGCAGGTCGATCTGCCACAAACGCCGCAGCCAACCCACCGGGTAAAGTTGTGCCAGCTCGTGCAAAAGAGGCTCGCGGCGGCGGAACTGGGCCACCAATGCGATCAGGGCCAACGGCGCAAAACGCCCCACGTGAGCGGCCCACATGAAAAACCAGCCCAGGCTGCGGCCCGGCAAATGGTTTGCCAGGTCAACCAGCCCGATCCCCACCAGCGGCGCAGGCACAGCCAGCGGCACCAGCAAGAGCGCCCACAGCCAGGGGGATGCTGCATCCGATGCAGCTAGGCGTTGGGCAGGGATGAAGGCCACCAGAACCGCCCCCAAAGCCGCGCTAAGCGCCAAAAGCAGCGTGGTCAGCAGGTCATGCTGGGCCTGGCTGGCCGCGCTCCACACCACCGAAAGGCTGCCGGCCTGGATGACCAACACCAGGATGGGCAGCAGGCAGGCCGCCGCCAGGCTGAGCGCCGAAAACCAGGCCAGGGTGCGCTCAAAACCGGGTAAAGGCAGGTTGCTTAACCAGGCCGCGCCCTGTGGGCGGCTCGAAAGCGGCGTACGCTGCAGCAGCCACTGGGCGGCACCGACCAACAGCGCCGCGCTGATCAGCACGGGCAAGGCCAACAACAAGGCCCGCAGTGGGTCGCCGCTCTGGCTGAACTCAGCATAGATTTCCATTGGATAAACATTGAATTCCAGCAAAGCCGGCACGCCGTATTCCACCAGCGCCAGCGCAAAGACCAGCCCTGCCGCCGCCACTGCGCCAGGCCGGCTGAGCGGCAGGATCACGCCGCGCCAGGCTCGCCCAGCCGGACCCATCAGCAGGGCCTGCTCCACCAACTCTGGTTCGCTGGCATCCAAAGCCGCCAACATCACCAGGGTCACCAGCGGCGCGTAGATCAGCGCCAGGATCAACACCGCACCGGGCAGCCCATAGGCAGAGGGGGCCTGCCCAAATAAGCGCTCTACCCCCTGGGCCAGCAGGCTCGAACGGCTGAAAAGGCTCAACCACGTCAGGGCGTAGATATAACCAGGAATGATAAAGGGAACCAGGTAAAGCTTGCGCGTCAGGCGGCCTAACCAGGGCGGGCGGGTCACAATCCACACCGCCGCGCCCAGCCCCAAGAGCAGGCTGCCAGCCGTGACCAGCGCCGCCAACCCCAGGCTGTGCCCCAAAAGCCCCCAGGTACGGCTGTTCAACCCAACGCCCTCGGCTTGCAGAACCGGGGCGGCGCTATTCCCCCATCCCCCAACAACTGTTTCCAGCAGGGCCCATCCCAACCAGGCCGCCGGCCCAAGCGTCACCAGCAGGTAAGCCGCCAGCCCAAGCCCCTGCCCGATGGAGGAATGGATGCCCCTAGGAGAAGACTTCATCGCAAGAAAAGGTCTTGCAGATCGCGCTTGGCGGCTTCCATTTGCTCTGCCACCGCCCGCCAATCCACAGCCATCAACACCGGCCCTGCAGATGCCGAGTCGCGCAGCGAACCATGCAAAAAGCCATCGCGGATCAACTGCGTCTCAACCTCTGCGCTCAGCAGGTAGTCGATCAGTGCCTGGCCCTGGGCCAGGTTTGGCCCACCGGCAACCAGCGCCACCGTATTGGGGATCGCCAGGGTGCCGGCCCCATCTTGATCGGGGAAGATAACGATCACAGGCTTGCCAGCCTGGACGGCAGCATCGGCATCATCGGTGTCGGTCAGGCCAAGCTTCAGGTCGCCGCTGGCGACCATATCGCGCACCACCGAGTTGCCATCTACGATGCGCACCCCCTGGGCCTCAAGCTGTTGAAAATAATCCAGGGCCGGCTGAGCTCCCCAGCTTGCATACAGGGCGGCGGCATGGGTAGCCGTGGTGCCAAAGAGCGGGTTCGCCAGGCCCACCTCGCCAGGGCCCCACTTTGGGTCGAGCAGGTCAGCCAGGGTTTGGGGATAGTCTTCGGGCGCTACGCGCTCGGTATTAACGATGATCACGCGCGTCCGGTAACCTAACCCGGTCCAATACCCCTGCGGATCGCGGAAGCCAGCCGGGATATCATCTGCAACCGGCGATTGATAAACAGCCAACAAACCCTGGTCTTGCAGCCAGAGCGTTTGGGCGATCTCTGAGCTCCAAAACACGTCGGCCTGTGGATGATCGCGCTCGGCCGACAGGCGGCTGACCAGGCCGGTGGTCTTGGCGGCTTCGGTATCGTAGACTGCCAGGACGCGAACGCCGGTCTTCTGCTCAAAGGCGGTCAAGATCGGCTCGGCAAAAGGTTGATCGACCGAGGTATACACCACCACAGCCGGCTCATCCTTGGCTGTGCAGGCCGCCAGGCCCAGCAGCAGGATACTGAGGATAAGAAGCAGGGGGACGTAATGTTTGATCATAAGATATATCGTACCACAAATTGGCCTGGGTCAGCTTCTTGCCGCCTTGCCAGGCCAGGGTTCTTTCCGAGAGGCAAGAAGAGATACTTTACAAACAGGATGATCTTCTATACAATGAAAGAGGATATTCTGCGTTGCGGTTGCCAACGCCATCGACATCACCCCAGCAAGAAAATATACCGCTGAAAAGGCCAATAAAGTTGCCCGGACAAAACCGGGCTCAAGGAGTTTCTCTTCACCCATATCATTGTGCTTATGAGGAGTGTCAACCATGAAATTGAATCGAATCTTAGGTATCTGTTGCGCGGTCGCTTTTGCGCTGCTGCTGGCGGCAGCCTGGCCCAGGTTGGCAGGATCAGCCTCTGCCCAACCGCTTGCCGCCACACATTACGTTGCCAGCACAGGCTGCGGCGCTGCCAGCCCCTGCTATGCTACCATTCAAGAAGCGGTAGATGCCGCCCAACCCGGTGACGAGATCCGCGTGGCGGCTGGGACTTACATGGGGGTCAACAACCAGGGCGGGCTTTCGCAAGCCTTGTACATTGATAAAAGCGTCACCATCCGAGGCGGATTTCTGACCAGCAACTGGGACACCCCCAACCCCGAGGCCAATATCACCGAGCTGAATGCCATGACCCTGGGGCGGGGCGTGTACATCAGCAGCACGCAGATCACCGTCACCCTAGAGGGCTTGCACATCAGCTACGGCGACTCGACCGGGCTGGGCGGTCACCAGCCTTCAATGTTTGAGAATTACGATGCCGGCGGCGGGGTATATGTGAACGAATCCAACCTCATCATTAAGCAATGTGTGCTTGGTAACAACTTTGCCCCCAGCAACGGTTCTGGCGGCGGTCTATACCAGCGACACGGCAGCCTGAATATGACGAGTACCACATTTGAAGAGAACGAGGCCGGCGGCGGGGCGGGAGTCTACCTGTTTGAGGCTGAAACCCAAATCACCGCCAACAACCAGTTCTTATCAAACCACGGCGGAGCGATCAGTGCTCAAAAGGGCAGCCTGACCCTGCGCCAAAGTTGGCTAGAAAATAACGACGACGGCACAGCACTATACACCTTCAAAACCGAGATGGTGGTTGAAAGCAATGTCATCAGCAATACCCAGGGGGGCAGCGGATTTTACGTTAACGGGAATGGGCGCATTGCTTATAACCTCATCCACGGCAGCTCAAGCAGTGGCCTGTCCATCGGGGATGGCAACCTGAACATCATTGGCAATGAGATCCGGTACAACCGCGGCAAAGGCTATGATGATGACCCGGGGGTAAAAATCGACCCGGTATGGGGCGGCGAGGTGCTGCTGCAAAACAACCACATCCACCACAACACCAATACATATTCTGCTTGCAAAGGCGCCGGGCTGTATATCGACACCGGTCCAGATGGTATGGTTACGGTGATGGGCAACCTGATCGAATACAATTTTGCCGGCGAGGACGCGGCGATCAATTCTCATGGTTATGGCGGCGGCATGTTCCTTATTGGCGACAACATCCTGCTAGACAGCAACATCATCCGCTACAACACCGCTTTTGGCTTTACTCACGTTGGCAACCAGTACTGGGGCGGGTATGGCGGCGGGGTGTACATCAACGACAGCCCCACCCTGCAAAACAATATCATCGCCCATAATTATGTGACCGGTGGGGATACAACCCACTTCCACGCCCCCGGCATCTACGTCAACGGCGGGTCGCCCGAATTGATCCACAATACCCTTGCTGAGAACACGGGCGGCGACGGAGTGGGTTTGTACGTGATCGAGGATTCCAACTCTGGTGAGCGCTCGCAAGTGCAAATGCACAACACCATCGTTGTCAGCCATGTGGTGGGCATCTATGCCCATGGCGAAGAGGTCAATAACGTGGTAGTGGCAGATGGAATCCTCTGGTCTGGCAATATCAGCGACACCTGGGGAGCGGGCACCTTCTTCGTCACGCATGCCGAGCCGGGCGATCCCGCCTTCGTCGATCCCGCGGCTGGAGATTACCACATCCGGGCCGAATCGGCGGCCATCGACAAGGGCGTAGAAACAGCGGTCAGTTGGGATATCGACGATGAGCCGCGCTTCGGCACTCCAGACCTGGGTGCAGACGAGTACATTCTCCCCGGCACTTACCAGCGCATCTACCTGCCCGTTGTAGCTAAAAAGTAAAGGAAACAAAAATGGGGTATGAATTGGCGGCTTTGTCGCCAATTCATACCCAAAGTTTGCTTGTTCCCAGGCTTCGACTTACTTCACAAAGGTCCCATTGCGCAGGTCTGCCAAGGCCTGGCGGATCTCTTCGTCTGTGTTCATCACGAAAGGCCCGTAAGGAACCGCCGGCTCTTTGAACGGTGCGCCGACCATCAACATAAAGCGCAGGGGCGCAATGGGGGCGGCGCGCACGCTCAAGTCGTTGCCATCGCTGAAGACGATCATGGTCAAGGCCGACACTTCTTGGGCTGGATCGCCGAACAAGCCCTGGCCTTCAAATACATACGCGATCGCCGTATGACCCTCTGGAATGGAATGATTGAAGCTCGCACCGGCCTCAATTTGCACATCCAGGTATAAGGGACTGGCTGCGATCTCGGTCACCGGCCCACTTGCACCCACCGCATCTCCGGCTACCACCCGCAGGCGGACCCCCGCCAGGTCAACGGTTGGGATGCTGGCGGCCTTCACTTCCTGGTAACGCGGCGCGCTCATCTTCAGGCTGGCAGGCAGATTGACCCATAACTGGAAACCTCGCACCTTGCCCTCGGGGCTGGGACGCGGCATTTCTTCGTGCATAATGCCCCCGCCAGCCGTCATCCACTGCACATCTCCCGGCTCGATCAGGCCGGTGTTGCCCAGGCTATCTTTATGCTGCACCTCGCCTTCGAGCATGTAGGTCACGGTCTCAATGCCGCGGTGCGGGTGCGTTGGAAAGCCAACCAAGGCCTCTTCGATCGGTTCGTTAAAGGCAAAATGGTCGAACAGCAAGAAGGGGTCAAGGGGGTTAGCGCGGCTGGGCCCAAACGAGCGCTGCAAGCGCACCCCGGCCCCCTCGCTAACCATCGTCGGGGTGATCAAGTATGCAATCGTACGTGGTTGGTCCATGCTGATTTTCTCCTTATCCAGAATCCAATAATTTACCGGCCTTATCCGTCCTCATGATTATAACGCCTGTGATGAAAGCCTGGGGTATAATAATCTCAGGCAAGTTTTTGGGGTTTTCGTTTCGTCCACTTCGTCTGTCATCCACTGATCCTATGCTCTCACGCGTCCACTCTTGCGCAGTCATCGGCCTCGAAGGCGTCATCGTCGAGGTAGAAGTCGATACCGCCGACGGCTTGCCCGGCATCACCATCGTCGGCCTGCCCGATGCTGCCGTACAAGAATCGCGCGAACGCGTCCAGGCTGCCATCAAGAACACCGCCCTACCCTACCCGCGCAAGCGCGTGGTGGTCAACCTGGCCCCTGCCGCGGTGCGCAAAGAAGGCCCCACCTACGACCTGCCCATCGCCCTGGGCGTGCTGGTGATGATGGGCCACCTGCCGCAAGAAGCCGTAGACGGCGCCCTGGTGGTGGGCGAGCTTTCGCTAGATGGCCGCGTGCGCCACGCGCGTGGCGTGCTGCCCATGGCCGCCACGGCGCGCAGCCAGGGCTTCCGGCGCATCTTCGTCCCGCAAGAAGACGCCGCTGAAGCCGCCCTCATCCCCGACCTGGAAGTCATCCCCGTGGATACCCTGGCCTCGCTGCATGCCCACCTGAGCGGGCGGGCCGAACTGCCCATCCAGCCGCCGGTCCAGCCCGAAACCCTGGCCGTGGTGCCGCCGACCGACTTTCGCGAGATCAAGGGGCAAGAGCACGTCAAGCGTGCCCTCGAAGTGGCGGCGGCTGGGGGCCACAACGTGCTCATGGTCGGGCCACCCGGCGCCGGCAAGACCCTGCTGGCGCGTGCCCTGCCGGGCATCTTACCCAAGATGAGCATCGACGAAGCGCTGGACGTGACGCGCATTTATTCGGTTGCCGACCAGCTCCCGCCCGACACCCCATTGATCCAGAACCGCCCCTTCCGCGCCCCGCACCACACCATCAGCCACGCCGGGCTGGTGGGCGGCGGCAACCAGCCTCACCCCGGCGAGATCAGCCTGGCGCACCGCGGTGTGCTCTTCTTGGACGAACTGCCCGAATTTGGCATGCGCGTGCTTGAGGTGATGCGCCAGCCGATGGAAGACAAGGTTGTCACCATCAGCCGCGCCCAGGGTTCGCTGACCTTCCCGGCTAACTTTCAATTGATTGGCGCCATGAACCCATGCCCCTGCGGTTACGCGGGTGACTCCGTCAAGCCTTGCACCTGCTCCTCGGCCACCGTCACCAAATACCAGAAGCGCATCTCCGGCCCCCTCCTTGACCGCATCGATATCCACATCGAAGTCCCGCGCGTGGAATACGACAAGCTGAGCGATTCTCGCCTGGGCGAGCCCTCCGAGACGGTGCGTTTGCGTGTCGAAACCGCCCGCCAGATCCAGCGCGAGCGTTTCGCCGCCGTGCCCGTAGGGGCGAAACAATCGCCGCATGACGCCCATCCAGACAAGGTCTCGACGGCGAATGCTTCGCCCGTACACTGCAATGCCGATATGCGCCCCGCCGAGGTGCGCAAGTTCTGCGACCTGGACGACACCAGCCGCAGCCTGATGAAGAGCGCCATGAGCCAGTTACAATTGTCGGCGCGGGCGTATCACCGCATTCTCAAGCTGGCGAGAACGATCGCGGATTTGGCGGGGAGTGAGCGCATCGGGCCGAGCCATTTGGCAGAGGCGCTGCAATATAGGCCCAGGGGGATGATGGGGGGCGCGTGAGTGTGTGCGCGGCCAAATAGTTATCATGAAACACGGGCTATCCCTGGCTTAAGGGTGGATGTGCTATAATCAAAACATGAGGCAACCTTACCTTTGGGATTACGATATTGATGATGCTCAATTCCAGGAGCTATTGGATGGTAAAAAGAACATCGGGCGACTGGATGCGGATTGGGCAGCTTTGCGCCTGCTGGAGTATGCTCCCTATCCAGAGATTGTGCGGCTGCTAGGCTTTCGTCGTTTGATTGCCAATTGGCCCGGGTGGCGAGAACATATCCGCTCCAACAGCCGCCGACGCGGGCTTGATTTCCTGGCAGCCTGGCTACCGGTGCATTATCCCGAGTTAGTCTAAATGACGGACCGCGAATTTTATCTCAACCGTCTTTATCCTTTTCAAGATCGGGTGTTGCACGCCCTATCGCTGGTGGATACCGGTTTCTACCTGACCGGTGGAACTGCTCTATCGCGTGTCTACCTGAACCACCGTTTCTCTGAAGACTTGGATTTTTTTGTCAATGATAGCGAATATTTTGTACTCTGGGCAGATCGTGTAGTCCAGGGACTGGTGCATTTTTCGGATTGGAATACGCAAGTGCTGCTACGCGAAGAGCGCTATGTGCGTTTAAACCTGACCCAGGCAGATATCAACCTCAAAGTTGAACTGGTTAATGATGTTCCATCACGAGTGGGGGAACCCTGGCTGCATTCTGCGCTGGGCAGAATAGATACAGCCGAGAATATTCTGGCCAATAAAGTTACGGCTGTATTAGACCGCTCTGCGCCAAAAGATCTGGCTGATATTTGGGGCTTGTGCTGCCAGAAAGGCTTATTGCTGAGCGACGCTATCACCGGCGCACAGGGCAAGGCAGCCGGTGTTTTTCCGGTGGACCTGGCGCGGGTGCTTTGCTCTGCAACGCACTCAGATTGGGAAGCAGTGCGTTGGATTAATCCGCCCGACCCCGAAAGGTTTGTGGCGCAGTTGAGCGATCTGGGCAAAAGCTTGATCTTTCCAACCTGATGGCTAAGACATGGTTGAACTAAGTTGTGCCCGATGACGCTGATTATCATTATACAGCTTCCGATATGCCAGTAACTTCCAACCCACTGATCGTTCAAAGTGATAAAAGCCTGCTGCTTGAAGTGCAAAACGATCGTTACGAAGCCGCGCGTGATGCCTTGGCGCGTTTTGCCGAACTAGAAAAGTCGCCGGAGTATATTCACACCTATCGCATTACGCCGCTTTCGCTTTGGAATGCGGCCTCGTCAGGGCTAACTGCCATGGAGATTTTAGCGCAGTTAGAGGATTTCTCAAAATATGGCCTGCCACCGAATGTGGCGCGCGACATAGAAGAATATGTTGCACGTTATGGCCGCGTCAAGATCGTCCGCGAAGGCGATGCCCTGGTTTTGACTAGCGCTGACGCGGCGCTAATGGTAGAAATCCAGAGCCACAAAACCACAGCGCGTTTTTTACATAGTTGGCTGGATGCCCACCGCGCCCTGGTAACTCCAGGGCGGCGTGGCCACCTGAAACAGGCACTGCTGCAAATTGGCTATCCTGCTGAGGATTTAGCCGGGTATGTGGCGGGCGAAGATTTGCCGATCTCGCTGCGTGTGATGACGACCAACGGAAAAGCGTTCCGGCTGCGACATTATCAGGAGGAAGCCGCAGATGTTTTTTATGCAAGCGGCTCGGCGCGAGGCGGTAGTGGGGTGGTGGTGTTGCCATGCGGTGCAGGAAAGACGATTGTCGGCATGGCGGCCATGGCACAGGTGCAGACATCCACGTTGATTTTGACTCCGAGCACAGTGGCTGTCCGCCAATGGATAAGCGAGTTGGTTGATAAAACATCGCTGACGGAGGATTTGATCGGGGAATACTCTGGCTTGCAAAAGGAAATCCGTCCTGTAACTATCAGCACTTACCAGATTTTGACTTACCGAAAGCGCGGTTCCAGAGACGAATTTCCGCACTTCAGCCTGTTTAATGCTCGCAGCTGGGGCTTGATTATTTACGATGAGGTACACCTTCTACCAGCCCCGCTCTTCCGCATTACCGCTGAAATCCAGGCTCGCCGTCGCCTGGGGCTGACCGCCACACTGGTACGAGAGGATGGCATGGAAGGTGATGTTTTTTCGCTGATCGGCCCGCAGAAATATAACGTCCCGTGGAAGGATTTGGAAAAGCAAGGCTGGATAGCCACTGCTATTTGTCATGAGATTCGTATACCGCTGGCAGAAAGTGCTCGTATGGAGTATGCAATTGCTTCGCCGCGTGAAAAGTACTCAATTGCAGCACACAATAACCGAAAACTGCCTGTGTTGCAGGCTATTTTGAAGCGGCACATTGGGGAGAATATTCTTGTCATTGGCATGTACCTTGACCAACTGGATCAGATCGCCGCACTGTTACAAGCCCCACTAATCAACGGGCAGACACCTGTCGCTGAGCGGGAAAAACTTTATAAAGCATTCCGCGCCGGCGAAATTCGAACGTTAGTTGTCTCAAAAGTTGCTAATTTCAGCATTGATTTGCCAGATGCCAGTGTTGCCATTGAGATTTCTGGCACCTTCGGCAGCCGGCAGGAAGAAGCCCAACGCTTGGGGCGGATCTTACGCCCCAAAAGTGATGGCATAATGGCACATTTTTACACCATTGTCACCCGTGAAACAGTTGACCAGACCTTTGCTGCCAACCGGCAACGATTTCTGACCGAGCAGGGTTACAAATACGAGATTTTGTACGAAAGCGAAGTGCTATGACGCAACCTGTTTTGCATGAAAATTTGCCTATTATCGAGGTAGCCGACTCTTTAATTCTCGATAGCCTGTATACAAACCCGACCACAGCACAATGCTTGCTCACCCGGCTTAGCTCCACTGTAGCCGTTGTTGCTCCAGGAAAAGTGGATGTTCTGCTGGCGCGTCTTCTCAAGCTGGGCCATACGCCAAAAGTGTTGGAAGCCTAACCTATGCCGCTCTATTTCGATCACGATCTATCGCGAGTTGGTGCAGATAAACTCAAACCGATGGTCAAACTATGGGGCGGGGATTCTAAAATGCGTAAAGATGAGTGCATCGCTTGCATCTGCGCCGGTCTAAAAGATCCCCAAAAAGTGCAGGCGGCCATTTCCAGTCTGGCTTCCTGGGAACGTAACGCACTGGCGCTGATCAAGCGCATGGGAGGGGTTATTCAATTCAATGTTCTTAAGGTTGGCCTTCTGGCTTGCGGTTTGCACCCTCGCCGTACTTATAGCTATCGGGACGATTTCATTGAGCCATTGTTCCGCCGTGGATTGATTCTCGCCACAGATTCCTATAGTCCAGATTATTTTAGCGAAAATTATAGTTACAGCACCCGGCTCTATTCCGATGAGCGCTTGCTTGCACAGGTGGGGTTCCCAGAATATGCTCCCATGGAGATTCCTCATATGCAAGCGCATGGCGAGATTCATTTTCGTCGAACATCTGCCGTAGCGTTGGATGTGCTGGGTATGCTGCAAGCAATTGAAAATATGGGCGGGCTAAAACTCACTCAAAGCGGCACAGTGCGTGTCAATGACGAAATCAAGTTGCGAAAAGCCCTACACTGGGATGAGCAAGGCTTAGATGTGGACGGCTTTTTATTTCCCAACCCTGTGCAGGCTTGGTTAGGCGCTTTCCGTTATTCTGATTTGCTCGAAAAGACAGGGGATAGCCAACTCATCATCAAAAACTCCCCTGATCATTTTGCCCGCCGACCTTTTCGTGAACAAATTTACTTGTTATTAGAAGGGTTCCTTCGCAGCTCTACATGGTGGGAATTGCCAGTGAGAAATACTTATCTTGATAACGATGGAAAAGGCCGTAACCAGGGACGCTTGGCTTTGATGCTGGCGTTATCTGCGTTGCCGCTTAACCCGGAAGTTTTTTTCTCAATCAGGGACTTTGATCAAGCTCTTTACAATCGTATTGGCGAGGATTTTGCGCTTGATTATCCACCGCGACGTCCCTTTTTTTATGGCTCAAAAACCCCAGAGTTGCAAAAACAGGAGCTTTTAAGCTGGCAGCAAAAAACGCGTACCGAATGGCTCAAACAAGAATTTCCATGGCTGGCGAGCGCGTTTACCACTTGGCTCTATTTTCTGGGATTGGTGGAATTGGTTGTTGAAGGCAGCCAACTAACTGGATTTCGTCTAACACAGATTGGCCGTGAAATATTCCACCCAGAGCTCGCTACCGTTTTCAAACCAGAAGTCCATGCTACTGTATCTGACCAACCTGCCTGGATCGTGCAACCCAACTTCGATATCATTGTCTATCTGGATCGAGTCAATGCGCTCCAACTGGCCTTCCTGGAGCGCCATGCCGAACGAGCGCATGCGCACAAGCATACTGCTCATTACCGTATTAATCGCGAGTCGATCTATCGCGGCCTGGAAAGCGGCACTACTTTAGACCAAATCATCACAACTTTACAAACCGGCTCCCAGGCTGAATTGTCTCAAAACATCATTGTTGAATTACATGAATGGGCCTCTTTGCGGGAGAAAATCTCCCTACGCCGCAATGCACAGCTATTGGAATTCCCTTCTGCGCAGACCTTACAAGATGAATTCGCACAGGGCTTAGTGGGTACTGTGGTAGCTGAACGTTTTCTCTTGTTAACTTCCTCGCCTATTCCTCCGCTTTCAGGGCTGACCCGCATCAACTATGCTGAACCACTTCCCAAAGATCTCACCGTGACCGAAACCGGGATCATCTGCCTGAAGCATGGCGCTCACGACATGGTAACGGCTGCCCAGCTTAGCCAGTGGGCAATTCCTATATCAGGTTTTGAATGGCAACTTACCGCTAAAAGCGTCTCGGTTGCTCTGCGGCCAGGTCGGAAAATTACTGAATTACTTATCCTGCTTAATAACCGCTTGAAACACTCGTTGCCGCCACTGCTTGAATTAGCACTTCGTTCTTGGGCCGGAGAGTCTTACACGATTGAATTGGAGTCGGTCATTGTAGTACGTTGTCCGCAAGAAGAGGTTTTTCAAGCCATAGTCACCAGCCCACTGATCAAACCGGCGCTTAAAGGTTATCTTGACCCAAATCTGTTGTTTGTCATCCCTGATCAAGTAGAAATATTTCATCAATACCTGCATTGGCTTGGTTTTGGGGTGTCGGACCAGTTGCAAACGATCCCAATCGTGTCTCACCGAAAAGCGCATCGACCTGGCTGACAGACTGCTGATGATATCGCCAAGTCACTATTGGAAAACCTTTGGGCCGCGGCGCTGTGCATGGGTGGGCGTGGACCGTGAGCAAAGATGCGCCGGAAGACAATCAGTTTACAGCCAGGGATATCTCAGCCTGTTGGCGCGCAAAGGGCGGTTGGAAGCCATCAAGCGAGGGCGTGTTTGGTTCACCACGCGCCTGGCCGTGGAGGCGTATCGCAGATCGCTGGGTGAATAAAAGCTTTACAAACTGATTTGTGTGTCCAATAGAGTTATCTCTCTCACCGCACCCCTCACCGAAAATCTTACATTGTGTGTATCCCTGCCCCTGCGGTTATTACAATGATTCCGTCAAGCCCTGCACCTGCTCCCCCGGTACCGTCACCAAGTACCAGAAGCGCATCTCCGGCCCGCTGCTGGACCGCATCGACATCCACATCGAAGTGCCGCGCGTGGAGTACGACAAGCTGAGCGACACCCGCCTGGGCGAGCCCTCCGAGACGGTGCGGGCGCGGGTGGAGACGGCGCGGCAGATCCAAAGAAAGCGATTTGGAGATGTGACGATGAGATCGTCACATCTCCAAATCGCTTGTAATTCGGATATGCGCCCGGCCGAGGTGCGCAAGTTCTGCGACCTGGACGATACCAGCCGCAGTCTGATGAAATCGGCGATGAGCCAGCTGCAGCTCAGCGCGCGGGCTTATCACCGCATCTTGAAGCTGGCGCGGACGATTGCGGATTTAGCGGGGAGTGAAAGGATTGGGCCGAGTCACCTGGCGGAGGCGCTGCAGTATAGACCGCGGGGGATGATGGGGGGGGCGTAATGGCAACCCACAAGTCTACCCAGAAAGACGCGGAAACCTAGCACTGCCGTTTTACCATTCGCGATAGCATACTAAAGTTCGTTTAGCAGAATCCAAAGTGCGATTCTGATCTACCTGTATACTTATTGAGTGAGCGGATAACTGTTCAAACATCACCTCGATCGGCCTGACCAAATCATCCAGCAAGGATTGCAAAACATTGGCAGAAGGCAAGGTCATCGTCGCCAACAGGTCAGAGGCATCTTGATATCGCTGCAAGATCTGCTGAATGCCATAACTGATCGCCCCGCATTGGAGCAAGATAGATTGAGCTTCGGCCAGGGTCTCGGCCAGAGGAATTGCCCTGCGAAGGTCGATGAAGCGCGCCTGTTGGGGATGGTGCACACTCTCGGCAAACAAAATCGGCAGCGAGGCGCGTCCCAACAGCCAATCGGGGTTGGCCGGTGTGTCCAGGGCATCTCCCAGATCATCATGAATTTGAATGATCTCGCCGTACAACCGGCCCAGGTGTTTAAGCTGTGGAGCCGTCTGTGGGTCAATTTCTCCAAAGAGCCCGCCTAGGTAGAATGCCGTGCAAAAGAAAGGGGCGCTTTTCATTTCCACCAGGCGCCAGTAGCCCTCTTCGGTGGACGGGTTTTGCATATCCAGGCTCTGCCCCAGGGCGGTGATATACAGCATCTTTGCGGCTTCTGCCAAAGCGACCAAACGGAGCGTTGGTTCAAGATCACTGGAGGCGATAAGGCGCATCCCAGTAGCCGCAAAAGCCAGAGCCAGGTTAGCGACCATCGGTGCGCCAATCCGGTTATGTTCGCCGCGCGGATCATCATCCAACAGGTCATCTACCAGAATGATGCTGATATGAAAACAGGCATTGGCAGTTAGGGCCGGCGCGGCCTGATCGAGCGTACCGCTGGCAGCCTGGCATGCTAGGGCAGGCAGCCGCCAATGGCGCGGCCGCGCTGCAATAATCTTATGGAACAGTGCGCCCATTTCCGGCCATTCAGCCAGCCAACCATGCCGGTCTATGGTATTTTCAATGAGCACAAATTCATCCATACTTGCCTCCGTTCCATCGGGCTGCCCCCGGTTCAGAGCAGCCCGATGGTTTCACCTGGTTTTTTAGGTCAATTTCAGGCGTTGTCGCTGCCCCACATATCCCAGTACAAGAAGCTCTGCATGGCCGTGAGTTGGGCCAGGCTTGCCTGGGTCACCTGGCGCAAGGCCGACATTTGAGCGTCTTGATCGGCATCCTTGGAAAGCCGTTCGTAGAAAGCTTGCATTGCGGACATAAAGATCTCCTTTTTTGAAATGGGTTGGAATAGCGATGGTGGATGGTTCTTTCGGCTATAATTTGGGATGTCTCCTTTCTCCTGTTGTTTTGCAGGAAAGCTTCACATCCCCATCATAGAATCAGGAGAGACGAACATCCACCAGCGTTTGCTTGAAATCACTCAAGCGTTAGTTGATTTTGAGGAAATGAGCCATGAGCCATTTTGGAGAGCTGCTGTGCTTATATCGCCGGCAATCGCACGATCGAGAGCGCGGCGGGAAACTTACTCAAGAGAGATTGGGCGAGTTGCTTGGCCGTGAGTTGGGGGATATGGGATACACCGGAGCTGCGATCAGTGAATGGGAGCGCAGCAAAAGCCAGATCCACAAAGATCATCGCAAGGTATTAGCGTAAGTTTTGTGCAATCAGAGCACAAAGTGGTAAAAACGTCAAAAATGTGCATATTCCGCAAATGGCAACGGGAGTTGCACAACCCATTGCTTTT
>Ga0209605_1001049_pt1 | contig 32502 bp, 29 predicted proteins | sample AD_UKC035_MetaG_FD_184408 | JGI IMG/M metagenome (GOLD analysis project Ga0209605, IMG submission 184408) | Active sludge microbial communities of municipal wastewater-treating anaerobic digesters from USA - AD_UKC035_MetaG (SPAdes) (version 2) | ecosystem: Engineered > Bioreactor > Anaerobic >...
GTTTATTTACAAGGGTTTTTGCCCCCGAAGATTTGCTCGAAGGCAGGTTCAGAATCCTGCCGGAGAGCAAAGTTTTTTTAGCCGGTACCACCAATGTCAATAAATTCAAATGCGACTGCGGCAATACCTTCGATCCGCAGAAATTTCAATTGGACCTGAACCCGCAGCAATTGATGGATTTCACCGGTACCAGCCTCCAGTTGCCGGTCATCTACTTTGACTGCAAAAACGGCAAAATGGACCGGGACCTTCAAAAGGCCCTCAAGGCCGAACAATATCCGTATATTGGGATTGAGCTCAAACAATTTTCCATGTATCCCGGCGAAATTCCCCTTTCCGGCAGCGACGAAGGACTTCCTTCCCTGGCTAAAGTAAACATCACCATCGCAGGAGTGACCCGGAGTTATGAAATCCCGGTCAGGACGACCCGGGATGCCCATCTCCAGTTCCGGTTTACAGGGAAAAAAACCATGAATATGACCGACTTCAACATCAGCCCCCCGGTAGCCTTGTTTGGCATGATCAAAGTCGACGACCCCATTACCTTCCACTTCAACCTCCTGGTGCATGCAGAAGTTTTGCCCGGCAAGACCTTACTCCAATAACCTTTTCAAACTACAGATATGAAAAAAATCATTTTAAAAGGATTAACCGCAGGAACCGTGCTTTTATTATTCAGTTACTTTTCCCTTTTCCTGCTCGTAAAAATATTTCCCCACCTGGCCGAAGAATATTATGACCCGATGTTCAGCCTGGAGGGCTCCAAGGCCTGGACCTTTTTTGTACATCCCTATATCATCAGTTTCGTACTGGCCTGGTTCTGGAACAATTTTAAGTCCATGTTTACGGGCAGTTTTTGGCTTCGCGGGCTTAAACTGGGCCTGGTTTATGCCTTGGTGGCCATCCTCCCGGGCACCTGGATGATCTACAGCGCGTTTTCGGTTTCGGTGCCCATGGTATTGTCCTGGGGTTTATACGGCGTGATCCAGGCGGCCGTGGCAGGCATCATTTGCGCGCGGTTGAGTCCTTAGCATGAGGACCCGCCGGGACGCGTGATCTCCCCGGTATACCCCGGTGAATCATTCGTTGGGGACATCCACCTGGAAGCCCACGGGTTGAAACCCGATCGGGGTTTTGGTGGGCAGGTCATCGTCGTAATCCTCCCATTCCGTGATGTTTTTGAGAAAGGTCTCGAGGTGCCGGAGCATAAATCCGGCCTTTAATTCTTCAGGCCTGAGGATCTCCAGGGTAATCGGTGCCTTGGGCTCACCGTACCCTTCAATATGGGGATTCAGTACCATGACCATGATTTTCCCGTTGAATAATTGCTGATAGATCAGGGTCCCGTTGGATTTAATCATGGTCCGCTTGATGTCCGTGTCGTCCAGGTTTTCACTGATCCCGCTGTGGCTTTTGCCCAGGTCCAGCACAACCGACTCCAGGTTTTCAATCCGGTCCTGCACCCGCACTTCCCCCTTCAGTCCGGATTGAGCAAGAAATTCTTTAAGAACCGATTCAATCAGGGGCTTGAGCTCTGTAGGCCAGGCTTTCCGGTATTCAATCGTATTCTGGAGGATTCGTTTGTAATTGTTTACCCTGAGCAGGAGGGAACTGAAATCGGGACTGGAAGGTGAGGAGGCCATCGGGCTGGATAATTTTAATGAAGGTTAAAGATAGAAAGAAAGGAGAATCCAAATTCCACCCCTGGCTCACAGCTCTTGGGAATTAGAGGTTAGAAGCTAGAAGCTAGAAGCTAGAAGCTAGGGAGGCATTGCCTCTGGCATTCCTGCAAATTAAAAGTCGATCCCTGTGCTTAAGAGGCTAAGTTGCAAGGTAGTTTGCAGGAGCGCTCTACCCCCAGCTCCCGGGAATTAGAAGCTAGTAGTTAGAAGCTGGAAGCAAGAAGTTAGGGGGCCTTGCCCATTCATTCATGCAAATTAAAAGTCGGTCCCTGTGCTGAAGAGGTAAAGCTGTGTAGTAGTTTGCACAAGCGCCCTAACTCCCAGCTCCCAGCTGACAACTGTTAAATTCTTTAATACATCCCTGCGGGCCCGGCGGACCTAATTTTTATAAATTTGGCCAATCAACTCCGAATCCATCAGCATGAAAAGATTAACCGCTTTGCTCCCAACTCTTTTTCTGGTTGCCTTCTCCGTCGCCCAGTCGCCTAAAAAACCCACCTCCGCCGAAATCCACCAATCCTTAAAAAAACTGAATGTGCTGGCTACGGCTTTTTACGTAGCTGCACATCCGGACGATGAAAATACGCGGCTGATCTCCCTGCTGGCCAATCAATACAAAGCAGATGTGTATTACCTGTCCATGACCCGGGGAGACGGAGGCCAAAACCTGATCGGTTCCGAAATTGAAGATCTGTTGGGCGTGATCCGGACCAACGAACTGCTGGAGGCCCGGAAAATCGACGGAGGAAACCAACTCTTTACCCGGGCCAATGATTTCGGCTATTCCAAGACCCCCGCTGAAACCATGAAGACCTGGGACCGCCAGGAAGTGCTCAGCGATATTGTCTGGCAGATCCGAAAGCATCAACCGGACATCATCATCAACCGCTTTAATGACAATATCGAAAGGGCCAACCACGGGCACCACATCACCTCGGCAATCCTTTCCACCGAAGCCTTTGACCTCACCGGCCGTAAAGATATTTTCCCGGACCAGCTCAAATACGTCAGTCCATGGCAGCCCCGGCGTTTGTTTTTCAATACCATCTGGTTTCTGTACGGCAGCCAGGAGGCCTTTGATAAAGTCGACAAATCCAATATGGTAGTCATGGACGCAGGCGTTTATTTCCCCTGGCTGGGAAAATCCAATGGCGAAATCGCCGCGGAAAGCCGAAGCATGCATCGCTGCCAGGGCATGGGTGGCCTCGGCAACCGGGGAACATCCATGGAATACCTGGATTTGCTAAAAGGTGATAAACCCACCACCCTGGACAATCCCTTCAGTGGAATGGACATTACCTGGAACCGGGTGAAAGGGGGCGCTGCCCTGATCCCACTGATCCAGGACCTGGACCGGACCTTCCAATACGACAACCCGGCCGCCTCCATACCAAAACTCAATAAAGTCTACCAAATGATCCAGGCCCTGCCGGACGGTTACTGGAAATCAAAAAAATCCGAGGATGTAAAAAACCTGATCGCCCAATGCGCCGGCCTTTTTATGGAAGCCGTCAGCAACACCCATACCGTCGCCCCGGGTGAAAAGACAGTGGTTACCGCTGAAATCATCAATCGCAGCAATGCCAGGGTCATCCTCGAGTCCGTCCGGTTTTTGCCCATGGAGGGCGCCGATACGGCGGGCGCCATTATTCTGGCCCCGAATATGGGATGGAGGTTCAACCGTACCGTGACGATCCCCGAAAACACCAAAAACACCAGCCCCTATTGGTTGACCGAACCCTGGGAAGACGGGATGTATACCGTGGCCGACCAAAAACTGCGAGGTTTACCCCTTACTCCCCGGGAATGCAAGGTCCAGGTAAATATGACCATTGATGGCACCCCCTTTCAATTTGAGAGAGAGATGGTTTACAAATGGGTGGATCCTGCAAAGGGCGAATTGTACAGGCCTTTTGAAATAACCACACCGGCTTTTGTGAACCTGGACAGTAAAGTTTATGTTTTCGCCGACGATGCACCAAAAAAAGTGACCATCCAGGTCAAATCGGGGATCTCAGCCCTAAAAGGTAAACTGGCGCTCCGCCTGCCCGCGGGCTGGCGCACGGAACCGGCAAGCCTCCCGGTGGATATCAAAACCAAGGGAAACCAGCAGTCTTATTCCTTCCTCCTGTATCCTCCCACAGGAAGCCAGGAGGCCAAGGTCACGGCTGAAATCGACATCGATGGCAAGGTTTACAGCAAGGAACTGGTCACGATCAACTATGACCATATTCCCTTTCAGACCGTGCAACGCACCAGTGAAGCGCGATTACTGAGGCTGGATATTAAAAAGGGAGGAACCCAAATCGCCTACATCAATGGAGCCGGTGACGATGTAGCTTCATCGCTGAGTCAGGTTGGATACCAGGTGACCGTACTGACCAATGAACAATCCCTGAGCGCCGAACAATTGACGAAATATGACGCCATTGTCCTGGGTATCCGTGCTTACAATACCAATGAAAAGCTCAAAGAGCTGCATCCGGTGCTGATGGATTATGTCAAAAACGGAGGCACCGTGGTCGTGCAATACAATACCAATTTCCGCCTGGTAAGCCCTGAACTTGCACCTTACGCTTTAAAACTGGGAAGGGAGCGGGTCTCCGAAGAAGATGCCGAGATGCGCTTTCTCAAACCGGATCATCCCGTGTTGAACGTGCCCAATAAACTGAACCAAAAAGATTTCAGCGGCTGGGTCCAGGAAAGAGGATTGTATTATCCTACGGAATGGGATAAGGAACATTTTGAGGCCATCCTGTCCGCCAATGACGCGGGTGAGCCCCCCCGAGATGGAGGTTTGCTCGTGGCCAAGTACGGGGATGGCCATTATGTGTACTCCGGCCTCGCGTTTTTCCGGCAATTGCCTTCCGGTGTGCCCGGCGCCTACCGGCTTTTTGCAAATCTGCTGGCCCTGAAAAAACACCCTAAATCCTGAACCATGAAAGAAAGCGGATCTATTTACAACTGGAACAGGTGGTATGGAATGATGATTGCCGTATTGATCGCCATCATCCTGATTCTGATACTATTGACCAATCGGTACAATTAATTTTTTATTTATCCGATCAAAGTTTTCAGTTTTCCTATAACCTCGAACAAGGAGGATTCAGGCAGTTTTCCTGCGAAGGTGGCTTTCCTGGCTTTCCAATCCAGGCTTTTAACCTGATCCGCTAAAATAGCTCCGGTGATTTCCAATCCGTCCGGAATCAACACCTCAAAAGGGTAACCTTTAATCTGGCTGGTAATGGGACAAAGAATGGCCAGTTCAACCTTTTTATTGTAAGCGGCGCCGGATAAGACCAAAGCCGGCCTTCTCCCGGACTGCTCATGCCCTGCCTGTGGATTTAAAGTGATCCAGATCATATCCCCGCGGTCCGGAATATAGGCCATGATTCACCAGATTTCCTTGCCTTGGGCCGGACCTGCATACACTTCCCGATGGACGTTGCGCTTATTGATACCAGCCAGCAATTCTTCAAGCGTCCAGGATGGTTTTGCAACAGGTTTGATGATGATGTGATCATCCTCTAACCTGATTTCAACAAGGCAATCCGGACTTAAGTGCGCATCGACGACGAAGGATTTAGGGATACGAACGGCAAGGCTGTTTCCCCATTTTTGAACTTTGGTTCGCATAAGAAAAACGGATTGTATATACAACGAAGATACAGCTTTATTCTCTAAAGTTTTCCTACAAAGTTTTTCCCTTTCAATCCTTTCCCCCGATGCCGCGGAAAAGGGCTGTGTTCCTGATCCCGGGCTCTTTTGCATAATTTGATTCCTTTCCAAATCTTAAGCATATCATAACAGGGCAACGGGCCTGATTTCTATAAGGCAAAACTTATCTTTGCCCGCGTTCATGAGTTATTTTGACTGGGCCATATTGATCTTCTCCCTGGTTGGTATCGTCGCTTATGGGATATATAAAACCCGGGGGCCTCAGGACAAGGATTCTTTCCTCAAAGGCAATACGGAAGGACGGTGGTGGGCTGTATGCCTGGGCGTCATGGCGACCCAGGCCAGCGGCATTACCTTCCTTTCCACGCCGGGACAAGGGTACAGCGACGGGCTGCGGTTTGTACAGTTTTACCTGGGATTACCCATCGCCATGCTCATCATCTGCGTCACGTTTATACCGGCTTTTTTCCGTTCCGGGGTGTTCACCGCCTATGAATACCTTGAAAAAAGATTTGACCTCAAGACCCGCCTGCTCACCTCTTTCCTTTTCCTGATCCAAAGGGGCTTGTCGGCGGGGATCACCTTATACGCCCCGGCCATCATCCTGAGCGCCCTTTTTGGCTGGAATTTCAAACTGGTCATCCTCCTCACCGGGATCGCCGTCATTTTATACACTGTGAGCGGAGGCGCGAAAGCGGTGAGTAAAACCCAGAGTATCCAAATGATCGTCATGCTGGGGGGGCTCCTGTTTATCTTTTTCCTCATCCTATATAAGTTAAAAGGAATTTCATTTGATCAGGCTCTTCAGATTGCGGGATGGTCCGGAAAAATGAATGCCATCAATTTTAATTTTGACCTCAAGGACCGTTACAATTTCTGGTCGGGCATCATCGGAGGAGCCTTTGTGGCTTTGGCTTATTTCGGTACCGACCAGTCCCAGGTCCAGCGGTATCTCGGCGGGCAATCCATCACCCAAAGCCGCCTGGGCCTCATCGCCAACGGCCTGGTGAAAGTGCCCATGCAATTTTTTATCCTTCTTACTGGCGTCATGGTTTTTGTATTCTACCAGGTCAACGGCAGTCCCCTGTTTTTCAACCAGCAGGTGGAAGCAAAGATTTTGAGCTCAAACCATGCCTCAGCCTACCAGGAAAAACAAACCGCCCTGGCAGAAATTTCGAAAGGCAAACAGGAAGTGCAATCCCGGCTGTTGCAAGAAACTGACGCAGATCCGGCCATGAAGACCCAACTCCAAAATCTCCTGCAGCAGGAAAATACGGTCAGGACCGAAGGAAAAGCCATCATCAAACAGGCCCTGCCGGATACCGAGACCAATGACCGCGATTTTATCTTCCTCCATTTCGTCCTCAACCATCTGCCCATGGGGCTGATCGGCTTGCTCCTGGCTGTAGTTTTCGCTGCCACCATGTCCTCCACTTCAGCGGAAATCACCGCCCTGGCGGGCACCACGTCCATCGACTGGGTCCACCGCTTATTTAAAAGGAGGAAACTGGACGATCTCATGATCATCTTCCTCACCCGGGTATTCACGGTGGTCTGGGGATTGTTTGCCATCGGCTTCGCCATGTACGCCACCCTATTTGAAAACCTGATCCAGTTTGTCAACCTCATCGGCTCCCTTTTTTATGGAACCATCCTCGGGGTATTCCTCTGCGCCTTTTACCTGAAGTACACCCGGGGCCATGCGGTTTTTACCGCAGCCATCCTGTCTGAAATCACAGTCATCGTTTTATACAATACCACCGATATCGGATTTCTCTGGTTCAACCTGATCGGCTGCGGCCTGGTGGTTTTGATTGCGCTTATTCTCTCGGCCTTCCTGCCCCTCCAGGACAAGAAGTTGGTCATTCCCTCTTAAAATCCGCGCACCTGTCCATAAATTGGACGAAAATAACGGCTATGCCAGATTCCTATCGCTTTCAATCCATCTTGAAAAGCATTTTGCTCCCATCCCTTATATTATTCGGACCCAGGTCTGTCGGTCAGGTTCCGGAGTCTTTGGGCCTGGCCGGTTTATTGAAGGACTTCCTGGAGTTTCACCGGTTACCTTCTTATCAGCCGGATACGTATTGCGCCCAGGTGTCCTCTTACGATACAACCGGCGGGAACGACGACGGCTTCAGCGGAAAATATTCCTACCTCCGCAGAAATCCGGACAGCAGCCTGGTCCTCTTTGATTTAAAGGGGCCCGGGGTGATCCAGCGCATCTGGACCCCTACCCCTTCTGACGACAGCCTTGATTTTTTTATTGATGATACCCTCCGCCCCGCTTTTACCACCCGTTACCGGGACCTGTTTTCAGGCGAGGTTTATCCTTTTGTCGCTCCACTCTGCGGCAATCAACTGGGTGGTTTTTATTCCTATCTGCCCATTCCCTTTTCAAAACATTGCAGGATCGTTTACAAAGGCAAAAGGACCCAATTCCACCAGATTCAATACCGGCTGTATCCCGAATCCCGGACCATAAAATCCTTTGATCCCCGGTTAAACCCGGAGGAGAAAAAGATTTTGGATCAACTGGAAAAGGCCTGGTCGGCCGATCCCACGATAGCGCTTTTTTCCGGAAATCACCCGGTGACCACCTACCAAAAGGCAGTCAGCCTCCAGCCGGGCGGGCAAACCACCTTATTTGATTTGGCCCGGGGCGGACGCATTGCCGGTTTTGAACTCAGCCCTTCCTCCGCTTTTGAAGGACTTCACAAAGACCTGGATATACGTATTACCTGGGACGGGGAAAACCGGCCCGCGGTCTATTGCCCCGTGGCGGATTTTTTTGGATTTGCCTTTGGGCGGGTATCCATGAAAAGCCTGTTGCTGGGATCCTCCGGAGATAAAAACTACTGTTTTTTCCCTATGCCCTTTGACCGTTCGGCCAGGATCGAACTGATCTACCGGCGCAGGCCGGGCATTGTGCAACAGCCGGTCCGGATCGAATCCACACTCTGGTTTCAACCGGTTGAAAGAAATCCCGCCCTGGAGGGCAAGTTTTATTCTTATTACTCCTCCAATACCGGATTACCGGAAGGCAGGCCTCACCACCTGCTCGAGGTTTACGGTAAAGGCCATTTTATTGGCACCACCCTCCAATGTCAGGGCCTCAGACCGGGGATGACCTTGTTTTTTGAAGGGGACGACGTCTGCAGGATCGATGGGGAAACCCGCATCCATGGCACGGGTTCGGAGGATTATTTCAACGGGGGCTGGTATGCCCTCCTGGACCGCTGGGATGGAACCTACAGTTTACCTTTGTCCGGTTCCCTGGATTATTCCCTGCCCTATTGCCGGACGGGCGGATACCGGTTCTTCCTTGCGGATAAAATATCCTATGAAACATCCTTTCATCATACCATTGAGCACGGCCCGGTCCAAAACAATATCCCTGCAGCCTATACTTCCGTCACCTATTATTACAGTGATCAGGCCGGAATTCCGCAGCCTGCGCCGGAAGCCGGGAGCACCCGGGTCCACCGGCCGGATACCTTCGTACTTTATCCCCAGATCGCCTCTTTTTCGCTCGACGGCGATATCCGGTTGAAAACCAGTTGGTCCTACCCGACCGGCGGACTGACCTACTCTTTTGAAATAAAACCGGGGTCCGTCATCCGGATGTCCCTGGCCGAGATCCCGGAAGGAGAGTACAGCCTGGATCTGGATTTTATCACCGGCCCAGGCGCCTGTGATTTTTCAATCTGGCAAAGGCAAAGCCGGAAAAGCGATTGGGTGCAAGCAGGCTCGGTGGAAACAAAAAGAATCGAGCAACAGGAGATCACCCAACTTCGGGTCGACCGCCTTCATCAGACGATCTCCTTTCACTTCAAGGCCTCAGATACAAAAAATCAATTTATCCTCAACCGGGTAGTCCTGAGAAAGCGGGGGAAATAAAACTTACTGATTGGTCTCCTTCCGTTTGTTGATCTCATCGCGGATCTTGGCGGCTTTCTCATAGTCTTCATCGGCCAGCACTTCTTCCAGCATTTTTGTCAGTTGGTCGATGGAATATTGATTGAAGGTTCCGCCCGTTTTTTCTTTCTTAACCCCCGCGACCGGTTTTTCTTCGGTTTCTTCCAATACGACCCCGGCGGATTCAAGGATAAAATCAAAGGTATAGATCGGACAGTTGGCCCTTACGGCCATGGCAATGGCATCGGAAGTGCGGGAGTCGATTTCAATGGTTTCCCCATTCCGGTTGCAGATGAGACGGGCGTAAAAAATGCCGTCGAGCAGGTTATTGATCACTACTTCCTTGATCTCAATATCAAAAGTATCTAGGGTGTTTTTAAACAGATCGTGGGTGAGCGGCCGGTTGGGGTTCATTTTTTCCATGGCCACGGCAATGGCCTGGGCTTCAAAACTCCCAATGACGATAGGCAGTTTCCGGTTTCCTTCAAGTTCGCCCAATACCACGGCATAGTTGTGAGATTGTGAAATGCTGTGGGAAAGGGTTACTATTTCCAGTTCAATTTTTTTCATTATTCTCTAGTGCAAATATGCGGAAAATTGCCCGAAGCTGCTGTAGGATTTGATGATATCCATCAATGATGTTGTTCTTTGTACCGCTTCACTGCGGCGGTGAGGCGGGGTACCACCTCAAACAAATCTCCGCAGACGCCGTAATCCGCTGCCTTGAAGAAAGGGGCCTCCGGATCCTTATTGATGACCACGATCACCTTGGAATTATTCACCCCGGCCAGGTGCTGAATGGCGCCGGATATGCCGATGGCGATGTAGAGATTGGGTTTGATCGCCAGCCCGGTCTGCCCGACATGTTCGTGGTGTGGCCGCCAGCCGGAATCCGCCACAGGCCTCGAACAGGCCGTGGCCGCCCCCAATTCATGGGCCAGATCCTCGATAATGCCCCAATTGCCCGGTTCTTTCATCCCACGGCCAGCGGAAACCACCCGCTCCGCTTCGGCAAGGGGGATCTCTCCGCTGATCCGTTTGGTTTCCAATACTTTAACTTTCCCTGAGGGTTCAGGTCGGGTAAGGACTTCAACGGGAGCATCCTGTCCATCGGTTTTCATAAGGACCGCATTGGATGCAATGCTCAATACTTTACATGGCCCGCCCAGGGACAAGCGGGCTGAAGCTTTTCCGGCAAAGGCCGACCGGCTCACCTCCATCCGGTCCTCTTTGATTTCCGGCAGTGACGTGACCCCGGAAGCACAACCGCTTTTCAAACTGACCGCCAGACGGCCAAGGATCCCGCGGCTGGTGCTGTTCTGCGCCAGGATCAGGGCCTTTGCACCAAACTTGGCGGCTTCGCGGGCGATAATACCGGACAGCCAGGCGGTATCGGCAAGTCCATCCTCGTCATCCAGGTAAAGGACCGAATCTGCCCCGTGCCTTCCCGGCAGACCCGGCTGGTCGGTCTTTCCATATACCAGGACCTGGCATTGACCTTGCATCAACCTGCTGAGGGCATGACCATAACTCACGGCTTCAAGGGCAGGCTTTTTAAAACCGCCCTGGAAGGTTTCTATAAATACCAATACCGACATGTTCGTTTCATTTAAAGTTTAAAGGACCCGGGCTTCCTCGTGGAGTATCCTGACCAATTGGTCCATGTCTTCCGGCGCCACCATTCGGACCCCTTGTTTTGGAGGGGGAAGGGTGAAGCCCGCGGGCAGGATCAAATCCTCTCCGGGAACGCCGTCCCTGACCGAAAGAGGCTTGGATTTGGCGGCCATGATTCCTTTCATATTCGGGATACGCTGTTCGGCCAGGCCTTTGGCGCCACTGACCACCGCGGGCAATTGGACTTCCAGGACCTGCACCCCGCCTTCGATATCCCGTTCGATGATGGCCCTGGACCCTTCCAGGTCCAATTTGCTTGCAAAGGGCACAAATGGCAGGGCCAACCACTCTGCCAACATGGCTCCCAATTCCGCCCCCTGGTAATCAATCGTTTCCTTACCCGTGAGGATCAGATCAAAAGCCTGATCTTTCACGGCGGCTGCAATCTGGAGGGCCGCGGCATGACTCGAATCCGGCCTGACGTCAATGCGGATGGCCTCGTCGGCTCCAATGGCCAGGGCTTTTCGGATCATGGGTTCATGCTGCACGGGGCCTGCATGGATCACCGTGACGGAACCTCCGGATTTTTCCCTGATTTCAAGGGCTTTCACCAGGGCATACCATTCATCATAAGGGTTAAGGATAAACTGGACGCCATCCGGGTTGTATTCCCGGTTGTCATTTTTAAAACTGACGCGGCTGGTGGTATCCGGGGTGACGGAGATACATACCAATATTTTCATGGCCCAAAATTAATCAATTATCAGGAGGGGGCTCCTTCGGAATGGACCGGCCGGTATTGCCTAAAACAGTACCTTTCACCCTGGAATTATGGATAGAAAAGAAACCCTCCTGCGTTTTCTGGAAAAAGATCCCGCTTCCCCCTTCCTGTTGTTTGCCCTGGCCAAAGAATATGAAACGGAAGGAAACCTTTCGGCGAGTTTAGAGACCTATGAACAATTGCTACAGGCCGATCCCCGCTATACGGGCGCGTATTATCACCTCGGAAAACTTTATGAAAGGCTGGAAAGCCCGGACAAGGCAAAAGAAGTTTACGAGCATGGCCTGGTTCTATGCCGGCAACAAAAAGCCTGGCACGACGCCAATGAACTTCAGGGGGCCCTCAACGACCTTCTCCCCCCAGATGAATTGGGATGATTAAACATGGTCATTGCCGATCATCCCTTAGGTTTTATTCCGCAGGTTTAATAAAATACTAACGATTTCCCCGGGAGCGGCATTTTCACCAGAACTTTTTTTCTCCTAACTTGCGGGAGTCAAACATCTCCTATGAAGCCTTTCCTTTATATCCTGGTGACTGCACTGGCCAGTTCCATGTTTACGATATTCATTTACAGTAAACAATTTCCCCAGCGTATACTGGTAAGGGAACCAAGGGCGGTGTTTTCCGATTCCCGTTCGGGCCTGCCTGCCTGGTCTTCTGAGAACCCTTATGTCGAATCAAACCCTCTTTCCACAACAAGCATCAACAAAACCAATTCCGCACCCGATGACCCGGTCAGTTTCAGAGATGCCGCGCGGAAATCCACCCCGGCGGTAGTGTATATCCGGTCCACCGAAATCAGGACCAATCGCTGGGGTTATGAATACCTGGACCACAGCTCAGGGTCTGGGGTCATCATTTCCGCGGACGGATATATCGTGACCAACCACCACGTGATTGAAACCGGCAGCGAAGACCTTTCCGCCAATATAGAAGTCACTTTAAACAATAAACAAAAGTTTTCGGCCAAAGTCGTCGGCGATGATCCGAGCACGGACATTGCGCTGCTGAAAATTGAGGCCCAGAACCTGCCCTTTCTGCATTTTGGGAATTCGGATGAAGTGGAGACCGGGGACTGGGTCATCGCTATCGGAAACCCGGAAAAACTGAGATCAACGGTTACCGCTGGCATAGTCAGCGCCAAAGGGAGAAATATAAATATCCTGGAAGACCGTGATTTTTCAATCGAGTCCTTTATTCAGACCGATGCCGTGGTGAATCCAGGCAACAGCGGAGGAGCCCTGGTGGGCGCCCACGGTTTGCTGGTGGGAATCAATACCGCCATTCTCACGCATACCGGCAACTACGAGGGATATTCCTTTGCCGTTCCCAGCAACCTGGTCAAAAAAGTGATCCAGGACCTGAAGGAATTCGGAAAATCCCAAAGGGCTTTTCTGGGGATCACCCTCAACGACGACATCGACAACCAGAAAGTGGCGGACCTCAAATTACCGGACCATTCCGGGGTCCTGGTGGAAAAGGTGTTTGCCCAGTCGGCAGCGGAAGATGCCGGCCTCCAGGCGGGGGATGTCTTGCTGCGCGTGGACCAGATCGCCATCAGTTCCAACAACGATGTCCATGAAAAAATCGGGAGCAAAAGACCGGGCGACGAAGTGACCCTGACTTTTTACCGGAATGGCAATACCATGGAAACCATTGTCAAACTAAAAGACGTCAACAATAAATCGAGCATTGAAAATGTAAATGTGCATGCGGAAAAGATCCTGACCGACCAGGGGTTTGAGATCCGTGATCTTAACCCCTACGAAAAAAGCCGGTTTAAGATCAACGGGGTGCGTGTAGTGGGCATTTACAAAGGTTCGGTCATCGATATGACCAATATGCAGACCGGGTACATCATCACCCAGATCAACGGACAGACCGTAAAAGATGCAGCGGATTTTATCAGCAAATTCAAACAGGTCAACGGGTATATAGACCTCACCGGCTTTTATGATTTTGACCGTTCCCAGTCGATCTATCCGTATAAATTCAGAAAGGTCTCCTGATCTTTTTTATACATTTGACCCGCAGGGGCGCCTTCTGCCCTTCCATTTGCAAATAACCGCTCATGGCCGAAAATCTCTTGTTTTCCCAGAATGAAGATGCGTACAAGTTGCTAATTTCCAGACTCGACCGTAAACTTGATGAAATCTATGAGGGCGGGGGTAAAAAAAGGCTGGAAAAACAACATGCCGAAGGAAAGCTGGGAGCAAGGGAAAGGATTAAAGCCCTCCTGGATCCGGGCAGCCCTTTTTTTGAGATCGGCGCCCTTGCCGCCCTGGACCTTTACCCTGAAGAAGGGGGATGCCCCGCGGCCGGAGTGATCTGCGGCATTGGCCGCATTCATCAAAGGTTGTGCATGGTCGTTGCCAACGATGCCACGGTAAAAGCGGGAGCCTGGTTTCCGATGACGGGTAAAAAAAATCTCCGGGCCCAGGAGATCTCGATGGAAAACCGCATGCCCATTATCTACCTGGTTGACAGTGCGGGGGTCTACCTACCCATGCAGGATGAAATTTTTCCGGATAAAGAACATTTCGGCCGCATTTTCAGGAACAATGCCCGGATGTCTGCCCTGGGCATTCCCCAAATCGCGGCCGTGATGGGATCCTGCGTCGCGGGTGGAGCTTATCTGCCGATCATGTCCGATGAAGCCCTGATCGTGGATAAAACAGGGTCCATCTTCCTCGCCGGTCCCTACCTGGTAAAAGCGGCGATTGGGGAAGTCGTGGATAAAGAGACCCTGGGAGGGGCCAGGACCCATTCCGAGATTTCCGGGATCACGGACTATCGCGTACCCGATGACCTCAGCGCCCTCAATACCATAAGGCAAATGGTCAGCCGGCTCAGTCATCCGGTCTCCGCCGGCTTCAACCGGGTGGAGGCCGTGGCACCGAAAAGGCTCCCCGGAGACATCCTGGGCAACTATCCCCTGCAAGCCAACAAACCCTATGATGTCCGGGCTATCCTGGAAAGTATTGTAGATGACGGAAGCCTCCTTCCCTACAAAGAAGATTATGGCAAAACCATCTTTACCGCTTATGCGCGGATCGAAGGTTGGAGTGTGGGCATTGTGGCCAACAACCGCGAAGTCGTGAAAACCGGAAAGGGGGAAATGCAGTTTGGCGGGGTCATTTATTCCGACAGTGCGGACAAAGCCACCCGGTTTATTCTCAACTGCAACCAGAAAAAAATCCCCCTGGTCTTCATGCAGGATGTCACCGGGTTTATGGTGGGTTCGAGGTCGGAACACGGGGGCATTATCAAAGACGGTGCGAAAATGGTGAATGCCGTGGCCAATTCGACCGTACCGAAGTTTACCATCATAGCCGGCAATTCATACGGGGCCGGCAATTATGCCATGTGCGGCAAAGCTTACGACCCCCGCCTGATCGTAGCCTGGCCGACCGCCAAAATAGCGGTCATGGGAGGGCACCAGGCGGCACGGGTCCTCGCAGATATCCAGATCAACAAGATCAAGGCCGGAGGGCATGTTCCCGACCAGGCCGAAGAGCAGGATTTGTATCAGAAAATCAAGGCCCGTTACGAAGAGCAGGAATCCCCCTATTATGCCGCTGCCAGGCTTTGGGTGGACAGCATCATCCATCCCGCGAAAACGAGGGAGTTTATCGCCCTGGGAATTGAAATGGCCAACCACGCGCCCGTGGAAAAATTCAATGTCGGGGTCATCCAGGTATAAAGTTTCTGAAGCCGTGGCGTGAAAAATTAAATCAGCGATTTCTTAAAAATTTATAAAAGATGATTTCGCCAAACAATAGGCACCAAGGATTGGTTTGGCGGCGTGCCAAAAAACCGTCCGAGGACGAAGCGGCCAAGGGTGACCGGAAAAATTGTTGGGAATGCTGATTGCAATGCTTTACTCCCAGAGCGAGTATTTTTTGGAACGAGTTTTTTGGTTACTTTTTTGCGGAAAAAAAGTAACAAGATTTATTTATTTCCTCCAAAAATCCTGGAGGCCATCTTGCCCACATATTTTTTAAAAAAAGTATACTGCCCGGTAAATATGCTGATAAACACCACGCAGACCGGCCACAGGGCGGTGACCAGCAGTATATACATGATCACCCAAAGCACCCCTCCTTCCAATGGAGTGCCTTTTAAAAGGACTTTGGCCAGGTAACCGCACAGACTGCCCCCGATCGCAAAAGTGATCAGGATCAGCGCCAGGTCCAGGCCGGATACGCCCCATTTCTGCCTCAGGCGTTGAAACATGGGGCGAAGATAGGGAAAATGGTGCTTGGCGGATGGTGGATGGTGCTTGGATAGCCCATACACTATTCCCGAAAAAGTCGTGGGGAACGGGAGGTCAATGCCTGAAATATCCTGACCCTTTATAAAGTGTTTTTCACCCTTAAAAAACGGTCAACCAAATTCAGGCATGGACAACCCACCATCCACCATCCACCACCCACCATCCACCACCCACCATTTCGTTACCTTTGCCTTCCAATGAGATTGCTGGCCAAGACCTTTTCCGGACTAGAAAAAGTGCTGGAAGCAGAATTAAAAAAACTGGGGGCCGGCAAAACAAAGCCGATCACCCGGGGCGTTGAATTTGAGGGCGACCAGGGCTTTTTGTACAAATCCAACCTTTGCCTCCGGACGGCCCTGGAGATCCTGGTCCCGGTATATTCCTTCCGGTTCGACAGCCAGGCCCAGTATTACAGCCGGTTATATGAATTTGAATGGAGCGATTACCTGGATTTCTCCAAGACATTTGCCATCCACCACAACGTCTATTCCAAAATCTTTACGCACAGCCAGTATGCCGCCCTGGTTTGCAAGGACGCCATCGTCGATCACCTGCGGAAAAAACATACCCGCAGGCCTAATGTGGACGCCCAGGACCCGGACGTGCGCATCGACCTGCACATCCTGGAAAATCAGTGCACCATTTCCCTGGACAGTTCATGGCCTTCTTTGTTCAAACGGGGTTATCGGAAGGCGGCATTTGATTCACCCATCAATGAAGTGCTTGCGGCAGGCCTCATTGACCTGAGCGGATACGACGGCTCGATGGATTTTTACGATCCCTTTTGCGGTTCAGGCACCTTTGCCACGGAAGCCTACATCAAGGCTTCGGGGATCCATGCCCAGCACTGGAGGGAAAATTTTGGTTTCCGGAGGTGGTTTGATTACAACGATGCACTCTACCAGAAAATTCTTAAAAAAGTAAACAAACCCATTGGCGAGATCCCTCATAAAATCTTCGCCTCAGATCTTGAATTGTATTCCATGGACGCCTGCCGGATCAACTGGAAATTCGCCAAGATCAGCCGGCGGATCCAGGCCGGCATGGAGGATTTTTTTAAGTCCAAACCCAAAAGCGAAAGCGGCCTGATCCTGATGAATCCCCCTTACGACAAACGGATCCCCCTCCGCGATACCGAACGGTTTTACAAAGACATCGGCTATAAGCTAAAAGACGATTACAGGGGTTTTAAAGCCTGGATCATTTCCCCGTACACGGATATTGTCGAAGGGGTGAAACTCAAAAAAATCAAAAGCTACAAGGTCTACAACGGATCGCTGGAATGTAAGTTTATCGGGTTTGAGTGCTGAGGACAGAGGTTAGAGGTTAGAGGTTAGAGGTTAGAGTAGTTCCTACCTCGCACCTCTTACCTCTTACCTCGTACCTATTCCTTATTCATTTCCTGTCTCTTAAAAGGCACCGGCATCACCTCTGATTTGGGCCGGATCACCTGGTAATCTTCAAATCCTTTGCGGGTCCCTTTAACTTCCCAGAAAAATTCATAATTGCCCGCCCCTTCCATGAGTTCTTCTATCCGGAAGCCTTCTTTTGTAATTTCGGTCACGGCGAGGCCCCTTGATTTTGCCGAACGCGGGGTCAGCTGGATGGTTAGATCATCCGGGGAGCAGACAAATTTGAAGTGGTCCGGAAAAGGGATAAATTGTTTACCCTGGGTGAGTTGGCCCTTCCCCCTGCAGTAGGCTGCGGCTTCAGGGCCTTCCAGCGATGCATAGACAATGTCCTGGTCCGCAAGGTCGGGATGGTCCATCCGGAAATTTTTTACAGAAGCAAACAGTACCGGGACATTGTTGCTGTTGTAATACATGCCAGCTCCAGGCGGTCCCCCATTCTGGGTAATATAAACGTAGGGATTTTTCCCCGCCGTTCCGCTAAGGCTGGTAATGCGGTAGGTGAAGTTGCCATCCGGATTATGATTGGTGATGTCGGTCACGCCGTCGGTGTTCGGAGACATATTGTAAAGGAGTTTACCCGCAGAGTTCAGGAATTGGAAGAGCGGAGAGCCCGAAGAAGAAATACCGAGATTAAACCTTACCTGGTTGTTGTGAAATCCTGAAATACCGTTATAAAAAAGCCGGGATTCTCTCTTTGTAATATCATCCTTGATCCCGAAGAAATCACTGGTAAATTCGTGGGTCCTGCCGGCGCTGGGATTAAATCCTCCTCCGCTTTGATTGAAAAACCAGAATTTATTGGATGATCGGCCCAGACTGAATTCGTTGGTGCTGAAATTGAAATGGTCGTTGTTCGAAAGGTTTAAAACATTGCCGCCGCTGAGGCCGTAAAAGGTATTGTATGTGGTGTTCTTTAATTCCACCCCTGTTCCGAATAAATATTTTGCATAATCCTCCTCTTTCCTCACATAGATCCCATCCGAACTGAATTGGGCTGTCTGGTTTGCCCCCCCATAAATGTTCATACCCCTGGGATCCACATGAGATAATAGAATATCCGAGGTATCTTCCTTCATGAACATTTCCCTACCGTTGATGTAAACATCCCGGTTTCCATCCACAAGGTTGATCTGGGCTGGCAGGATGACCACACTCTGGTCATTGATTACTTTGATTACAGGGAGGGGATCATTCAGATTTATTTCCTTATCAAAATTGAGGAGTTTACCATTCGTCAGGGAAACCTCGACATTAACCTTAATGCTCGTTTCGGAGGCGGGGACCTGGTTTCTAAAATAGGCATTGACAGCTTCAGTATAGGCTGTGTTATTTGCCCCTGTTCCAAGTTCAAGGTTGATCAAACCCTCAACGACGGATGGATCCGGAAAGGTTTCAGTGTAAATGACATCAATCCCGTCCTGGCCATACCATGACACTTTTATATCTCCAACTTCCTCGGCTTTGAGCGGTACATTATTATCGCCCACGAGTTTTAGGGAAACGGTCCGTTGTGCCTGTGTGAAGCCAAAAAGGAGGACCAGAAGTCCGAAAGTGAAAATGGCCTTCATATTTTAATGAGTTTATAAAGTGCAAAATGCCCCTTTGCCTGCTCGAGGGAAAGGATATAAATGCCCGGAGCAAGGTGGGCGGTCGGAAAAGTCATATCCCATTTCCGGTCACTCCCTTGTAAAAGGATCCGTCCATGCAAATCCGTTAGCCTGTACCTAAGGCCGGCTCCGGTCAGGGAATGACGGATAGAAATCTGCTCCTTAAAGGGATTGGGAAAAACCTGAATACGCTCCATACGCTCTGCCGTCACGGACGTCGATATTGAACTGAAAACCGGATCGAGAAAGCCCACAAACATGCGGGCATCGCCTTCGAGCGCTGCATAACCCGCCACCCGGTCTCCGATGATGTACTGGATCGTAAACCCATCCTGCCGGGCAACCCCTGCTGCTGATGGAAAGGAAATCTTTGCTATCCTTTGTCCCCTCAAATCCAATAAGGAAATGCAAAGCAAAATGGTCCATATTGCCCGCATAAAAATTGGGGTTTATACTCCCAATTTAATAAAAAATCGAAAGAAAGTAAAATTTTAAGGGGCTGTCCTATAGGCCAGAAGTAAAACGCGGGTTCCTTAATTCCTTAATTCCTTAATTCCTTAATTCCTTAATTAGTTAATTTCTAAGGCTGTTGAAATGGATCTGGAATCCGGCTCCCAGGCTGAAGATGCCTTCAGAGGATCCCGCCCTGAGATACTGCACTCCCATGTCTATGGAAATACTGGAGTTGAGAAATTTGGCATATCCTCCGCCTAAACTGTAGCCGGTATCGAAATTCGAACCGGGGGCATCGCCAATATTGAGGCCCAGGCTCGCATAAAAACGGCCCCTTTCATCGCCATAAAAGTAGTATTTGGCAAAGGGCCCCAGGTTCCACGAGGTGGAACCGGTAATGGCAATCAGGTTGAGCTGCGCTCCGCCCGCCACATGATTGACAAGAAAATAACCGATGGATGGACTGAGAAACAAGGTACCCTTGCCGCTGGATCGCTGATAGGAGGCGTTTCCGCCCAGCAACCAGGTGCCTTTTTCCGTCTGCCCTGATACCATATTGACAAAACTTAATACAAAAAAGAAAATAGTTATTGATTTTTTCATAGCCCGTCATTTTCGAAGCAGCCTTAAAGTTAAAAAAATTAATTTTATGCCCGAAGGGGCTGTTGCTGAGGTATGACCATCACCCATCCGAACCGAAGTTGGGTATGCCCGGAATCGGGTGAAGTACACTAACTTCAGGCAAAGCATCCAATGCAAAAAAACATATGAAAATAAACGACCTGTACGATCCGGGATTTTACCGGGCCAATGAAAACCGGTACGACCGGATGCAATACCGCCGCTGCGGCCGGAGCGGCATCCAACTTCCTATGATTTCCATCGGGCTCTGGCATAATTTTGGCCATACCGACAACCTGGAAAACGGAAGAAATATTCTTCGTACGGCCTTTGACCAGGGCATCACCCATTTTGACCTCGCAAATAATTACGGTCCCCCCTTCGGCGCCGCTGAGGAAAATTTTGGAAAACTATTCAAACAGGACTGGGTGCCCTACCGGGACGAGCTCCTGATCTCCAGCAAAGCCGGCTGGGATATGTGGCCCGGGCCTTATGGCAATCTTGGCTCCAGGAAATACCTCATCGCGAGCTGTGACCAAAGCCTCCGCCGAATGGGCCTGGATTATGTGGATATTTTTTATTCCCACCGCCGGGATCCGGATACCCCGCTGGAAGAAACCATGGGCGCCCTCGACCACCTGGTCCGCCAGGGAAAGGCCCTTTATGTGGGCATTTCCCAATATAATGCCGCGGATACCGCCAAAGCTTCTGAAATCCTTAAAGCCATGGGTACTCCCCTCCTCATCCACCAGCCTCGTTACAGCATGATGGACCGCTGGGTGGAGACAGGACTGCTCAATGAACTGGAAAAAAGAGGAGTCGGCGCCATAGCCTTTTCCCCGCTGGAACAGGGCATCCTGACGGATAAATATTTAAAAGGTTTCCCAAAAGATTCCCGTGCCGTGAAAGATGGCCGTTACCTCACCAAAGAAAAGATCACCGCCGAGGTCCTGTCCAAGGTCACCCGGCTCAATGCCCTGGCCACTAAAAGGGAACAATCCCTGGCCCAGATGGCCGTGGCCTGGTTGCTGAAGGATCCGCGCATTACCTCCGTTCTGGTGGGGGCAAGCAGTCCCCGACAGTTGTTGGACAGCATCGGCGCCCTTAAAAATTTAACCTTCACCAAACAGGAGCTCCGGGACATTGAAACCATTTTGAAAAACAAACCCTCCTGACTTGAAAATCTTTTGCCTGCTTCTGTGTTGTTTCCTGCTCCACCCGGGGATGGGCTATTCCCAGGGCCTGGCTCCGGCTTCGGTCAAGTCCATGGATACCCTGGCCGTCCGGTTCCATTTTATACCCTTTTACCAGTATAAGGCAGCAGTTCATAAAACAGCGAACCAACCCAATAAAAGACCTTTCCGCTCGCCCTACGACCATCACGATGCCCTTGGTTTTTTCTGTAAATGGGAACTGAAAATGGACAAACAGGTCCGCCAAGCCATCCGGTTCCGCCTGGGCTCGGTGGACTATGTGAACAGGATGGAAGGGAAGCAGTAGAACTGTTGAATTGGTGAATTGCTGAATTGTAAAATTGTTTTAGGATTACCATTTTGTTCCTAGGAAGAGGTCGGTCCTGGCCTCCTGCTGCTTAGTGGGAGCTTGGGAATCTCTGACTCTTGACTCTTGACTCTTGACACTTGACTCTTGACTCTTGACTCTTGACTCTTGACTACTGACCAACTAAACAGGCTCCTGCTTCCAGGAGCCCGTTCGTTGATGCTACATTGATATGAAAAAATAACTCTACCCGATCGGTGATGATATTCAACATCCTTCCCGAAGGGCTTTGAGTTCCTCCTTTGAAAGGATGGTGATCGTACTGCCATCGGATTTTTTGACGGTCACAGGGAAGACCAGTTGCAACTGATTGGTCAGTCCATGCTTTATTCCATGGCCTCTGCCTTTTTTATGTCATCCCTGGTCTGGACTTTCAGGTCATCCAGACTGGTGATGGTGATGACCGTCCCGTCCGCTTTGGTGACCTGGACCGGAAACACCAGAGTGAAACAAAGCGTATCATGCCTCGGAAATCCGCCGTGGTGGAGTGAATCCCGCCGACACACGGAATCGAGATAAGTTTTATGGCACGCTTCACGTAGGGCAGACAAGGCGGCCTTATCCGCCACATCGATGATGGAGCCGTCTTCCGCCATCACTTGAATGGGATAAACAAAATCCGGTTTTTCCTTTTTCATTGCATCATGGGCCTGATGCCAGGCACGGATTGCATTCCGGAGTGAGTCCTGGCTGGTCACCTCCACTTTGGAACCATCGCTGAAAACGATGCTTAGGGGGAAGATCAGGTCATAACATCCATGCTTGCCCAGGTTGCCCCTTTGTTCAAGTGCATAGGTCGATTCATCAGTCAAGGCATCGAGATCCCCGACAGCGTCAGCACTCAGGTCTTCGGTATTGCAGGCGGGAAGAATAATAAGCCCGGCCATGAGGGCCAGCAACAAACTTTTTAAAATCCTCTTTGTCATTGTTTAAAATTTTAGGTAAAATCTCTCCAAACTCCTTTGTTTTATTATGTGGTACCGGGAGGCATGAAACGTTGCATGGATGTTTATTAAAAGCCTGTTAATTTATTATCACAGCGCATAAGTCAATCCCACCTGAACGCTGTATACCCGGGCATTGGACCGGATATGCGGATCCCTGCGGGTCAGAGGCAGAAACAAGGAGGGACTTAATTGGAGGCCCCACCGTGAACCCTGCCGGTATTTCACCCCTGCCTGTACCAGGCCATTAAATCCAATGGCATTGACGGGTTGGGAGTTCGCCCGGGGTTTATTGTTTTTTAAAGCAAGCTGCGGATGGGAGATCCTGACCTCGGGATCCTGCGCATCCCGGTGGATTAAAAGGTCGGATTGGATGCCTGCTTTCGCAAAAGCCTGCCATCTCCCGAAATGCAAATGGTACCCGGCAGTGACCGGTATGCTCAGGTAATTCAGGGCTGTCCGGTTCACAATATTGACCTGGATCAATTCCGAATCATCGATGGTAGCCCGGCTGTCGAGTTGTTCGGAGTTGATTTCAAATTCGGCTGCTCCTGCGGGTCCCTGCATTCGGTATCTGAAGTCATGCTGCAGCGGGGGCCGCCCGGGATGGTGTTGTTCCCGGTTCCGGAAAGCCAGCTTTTGATCGATCTCCTGGACAAATTCAAAATGTTTATAGGACAGCCCGCCTGTAATGCTCCAGGAAGGGCCCAGGACTTTTTCAAGTTCCAGTCCTGCCTGCCAGGAGTTCATCGCATGGTATTCGCTTTTTGCCTGCTCGGTATCCCTGGGGTCGAATGGCCGGATTGGTTTGATCGTACCGCTTTCTGATAAAGGTCCGCCTAAAAATCCTATGGAGATCCGGCTGCGGGCGGGGATGGTAGCCGCAGAAATGGGAGAATGGACCTGTTGAGACATTAAGGATTGGGCTTCCCTCTTCAGTTCGCCGAGGTCATTTCTTACCAGGCTGCCGGCCTGGATTTGTGGTGGGACGGCCCAATTTTCAACCTGCTTTATTTGTTCCTCTGAGGAACCGGGCTGACTATCCACTTTCAAAATGGGAGCTTCATTTGCCGCAATGGCTGTCTGATCTTTTACGGCTGGGGGTTCGCTGATTTTCTCCCCCTTTTTCAGAGCCCTCCTTTTTTCAGATCCGGCAACTCCCTTCATTTGGTTTTTCTCTAAAAGAAGGGCTTTCTGGTAATTTGATCCGGACAAAGTATCAAGTTCCTGCACGGGGCCGGAAGCATCCGCCTTGTTCCCTTCTTTGGGTGCTTTCAAATCATTATGTTCCTCCCCATTATGGGTTCTGGTCCCAGTATTTATTGTATTCTTCTCGTTGCGGTCATGCATTTTACTCTCCGGTACAAGGCTTTGAACCTTTCTGAGCTCGGCTTTCAATTCCTGGTTTGACCGGACCAGGAGGACGACTGCAATGCACAGGACTGCAAGCAGACCGGCGGCGGCTGTCCCGACCATCCAAGGCAGGCGGCGGTATACCCCGACCGGTGCTGTTCTCAATCCGGCCTCAATCCGGTCCCATACTTCAGGCGAAGGGCTGTCACCGTATTGTTTGAGGGAACTTAGCAGGAAACGTTCCAGTTTGTCTTCAGGTATTTTTTCTTCCATTTGCTAACCTTTTGCTTGAAGGGACCGGGCCAGGGCCTTTCTCAGGTATTCCTTTGCCCGGTTCAATTGTGATTTTGATGTACCCGGGCTAATGCCCAGAGTGCCTGCAATCTGTTCGTGGGAGCGCCCCTCAAGGATATAGAGATTCAATACCGCCCTGAATCCCGGAGGCATCTGCTGAATGGTTTTTAAAAGGTACTGGATCATCATCTCCTTTTCAAAATGATCTTCTTCCGTGATTTCATCGGATGCCTGGTTTTCCTCATTTTCCGCCTGGATAAAAATATCTTTAGTCTGCCGCCTCAGGTGCCGCAGGGCTGTATTCAGGATCACCCTCCGTACCCAGGCTTCTATCGGGCCATCCCCTTTGTACTGTCTGAAATCCCTGAAGACTGCGATAAAACCATCCTGAAGGATATCTTCGGCGTCTTCCCGACTATGACTGTACCTCAGGCACATTCCAAACATCCTGTCCTTCAGCAATTCATACAACCTATGCTGATCTTCCCGCCTGCCCCGGCGGCATCCTTCTATGACTTGGTCGGAAACGATATATTCAGGTCTTTCCTCTTAAATGGTACCAGACCCCCTTTTTGGTTGCATGCGGGGGTTAAACTTTTTATAAATTATACCAGGGGAAGCAGGCTCGACACCCCAACCGGGCGGGCCACCATAAATCCTTCCGCATATTTGACCGAGATGTATTTGCCGTAGACCCTGGCCCGGGCTACCTGAAAATCGAGGAAATCTGCAGAGGAAATGGGCGTGTCCGGTTCCAGGGAGGCGGGATCGTAGAACTGGGATTTAAAGGTCTGGATCAACTCCATTTTCTGGTCCAGGAAACCGGTGATATCGACGACGAGGTCGGGCTTCAGCGGGTAATCCTGGATATAATGGTACACGGCCTGGGGCCTCCATACCTGTTGTTTTTTTCCGTTGAGCCGGGTTTCTATTTTGCGCAATCCCGATAGGTAAGCGGCCCGTCCAACCAATTCGGCGGCCCGCCCGTGGTCGGGGTGGCGGTCTTCCAGGGCATTGGCCAGGATGATGGAAGGCCTCCATTTCCGGACCTTCACGATCAGGGGCTCGATGGCTTTTTTATTGTTGTCAAAAAAGCCATCCCCGAGGTTGAGGAACTCTCTGGAGAGGGCTCCCATTTTTTTTGCCGCTTCCAGGGCTTCTTTTTTGCGGATCTGAACGTTTCCACGGGTGCCCAATTCGCCCTGGGTCAGGTCGAGCAGGGCCACTTTGCGGCCGGCATGTATTTCTTTGAGAAGATAACCGCTGCAGGACAACTCGATGTCATCGGGATGCACCCCGATTGCCAATATATCTACCATATTACCATTTTATAAGCGCGGAACCCCAGGTGAATCCACTGCCGAAGGAGGCGAGGCAGACCAGGTTGGATTTTTTCACCTTCCCTTCCTGGACGGCTTCATAAAGAGCAATCGGGATGGACGCTGCGGTCGTATTGCCATACCTCATGATATTGTTATAAACCTGGTCATCCCGCAGCCCCAGTTTTTTCTGGATAAACTGACTGATGCGCAGATTGGCCTGGTGCGGGATGAGCATATCCAGGTCGGAAACCTGGAAACCGTTGGCGTCCAGGGCTTCCAGGATGACCTCGGGAAATTTGACCACGGCCGATTTAAAAACGGCCTGACCGTCCATGTTGGGGTAATAATCTTCATTCTCTATCATTTTCTGGGTCAGGAAGGCTCCACCAAATTCCTGGTTGGGATACCCAAACCGTTCCGTCCCAAGATGCACTCCCCCGTGGCAACCGGGATTAATATAAGCCAGGGCCTCTGCCTGTGCGCCGTTGCTGTGCAGGTGGGTGGAAAGGATCATGCTGTCCTGGTCACCGGCGGGTTGAAGCACCAGGGCCCCGGCCCCGTCCCCAAAAATGACAGTTACGTTCCTGCCGCGGGTGGTAAAATCGAGCCCGGCGGAATGGAATTCGGCACCCACCAGCAGAATGTTTTTATACATGCCTGACCGGATAAACTGATCAGCCACGGAAAGGCCATAAATAAATCCGCTGCATTGGTTCCGGACATCCAGCGCACCCACGTCCCCCAGTTTCAGCGCTCGCTGAAGCAGCACTCCGCATCCCGGGAAAAAATAATCCGGGCTGAGGGTCGCGAAGATCACAAAATCAATATCGGCCGGCTCAAGGCCTGCATCGTCCATGGCGCGCCGGGCTGCAATGGCTCCCATCGTGGAGGTGGATTCTTCGTGTTTTTTCGCATAGCGGCGTTCCCGGATCCCCGTCCTCTCCTGGATCCATTCATCAGAAGTATCCATCACCCGTTCCAGGTCGTGATTGGTCACCACCTTTTCCGGGAGGTAAATGCCGATCCCTGCCACTTTGCTGCGTAACATAATCCTTTGATTTAGGCTGAAAAGGTAAAAAGAATTTCGAGGAGTTTATCCTTAGAACAGTCCGCCTTCCCCTTAGGTTTTCCTTTCCTTCTTTTTTGCGGCCGGGAAGAGGATATTATTCAGGATCAGCCGGTAACCCGGGCTGTTCGGGTGAAGGTTGAGGTCGGTATCCGGGTCGTTGATAAAATGACGGTAATCCTCCGGGTCGTGGCCCCCATAAAACGACCAGGTTCCCTGGCCACGGGTGCCGTGAATGTACCGCACCTCGTTCATGGATTTGTTTTCTCCCAGGATCAGTACATCCGGGCGGATATAATCCTTTACAAAGGCGGTGGTCTGACCCATGAATCCTTTTACGGTACGGGTATGGTTTTGGGTGAGCATAGTCGGCACCGGGTCCCATTTCGCGCTGAAATCAAAAAGGGTGAAATAATCGTTTTGCGGATTTACTTTCCGGCCATTGTTGTCGATGGAACTGAACTCGTTGTCAAAAGGATTCTTCATGATCCGGAAATTCCGGAAAGCCAGGGTTTTACTGAAGTCGAGCCTTTCCTGGCAATCGCCGTCCATGGGGTCGCCGTCAAAAACCTCCGCACAAATATCCACCCCATCGGCTGCCATCGCAATATCGTAAGTGTCGGTCGCGCTGCACATGGCAAACAAAAAACCGCCGCCAAGCAGGTAATCATGGATCCTTTTTACCACTGCGAGTTTTAGCTGGGACACCTTTTTAAACCCGAGTTTTTTAGCCATTTCTTCGGACTCCCGGACATGCTGGCGGTACCAGGGTGCGGTATGGTTGCCGGAATAAAACCGGCCATACTGACCGGTAAAGTCTTCATGGTGGAGGTGAAGCCAGTCGTATTTTGCCAGTTTATCGCTCAGCACCGCTTCATCATAAATTTTATCGTAGGGGATTTCGGCATAGGTCAGGGCGAGCATCACGGCATCATCCCAGGGCTGGATGCGGTTGCCTTCATGATCGTATTCCGGAGTATATACCGCCACCTTGGGGGCCACTTCCAGTTTTATGGCATCCTGGTTGACTTCGGGGTTTGAAATTTCAGTTAGGATCTGATTAAAAGCGGCATTGGGGATCACCTGGTAAGTAATGCCCCGGGTCTTGCATTCCTTTTCAAATTCGGGCCGGTATTCAAAGGCAAAGCTCCCGCCCAAATAGTTGAGGAGCCAGTAGGCTTCGCTGTTTTGCTGCAATACCCAATAGGTCACCCCGTAAGCTTTCAGGTGATTTTTTTGATTCGGGTCCATGGGGATCAGGATCATTGAAGCCTGCAAAACCAGGGAATTTAACAGGACCATAACTAAAACAAGAAAACTGGATTTCTTCATAGTTTTTTTAAAACGTTTTTAATTCAAATTCGGAAGTGGACCAAACAAATATCATGGATATTTCTACATCTTTGCAACAATTGATTCCGACCCAAGCCATATTTTGTTTTCAGTTCCAATGAGTGAATCCCCGGCCTTAATCTGGATTTTATGTTTCGGCACCGGTTTCCTGTTCTGGCTGATTCTCTATTTCCGGGATAAGACCTTTTCTTCCATCCATCCGGCCTGGAAAATATTGATGTACCTGATGCGGGGCCTTGCCACAGGCATGTTGTTGTATCTGATCCTGGCCCCTTTGTTCAAATCCGTGGTCACTGAAATCAAAAAACCGGTGATCGTCTTTGCCCAGGACAATTCACAATCCATCGCCAGCAACTGGTCCAAAGAAAAACAAAACCGGTATCTCGCAGAAAAAACCGCACTCGAAGAATCCCTTGCTTCGCGGTTCGAGGTCCTTTCTTTCACCTTCGGAGAAAAAGTCGTTGAAAACGGTCCGGTGGATTTTTCAGAAAGGGCTACGGATATCGGTTCCGCCCTGGATTATATTGAAAACCAGACGGCAGGCCAAAACCTCGGGGCCATTATCCTGGCTACGGACGGCAACTACAACCAGGGGGGTAATCCGCTGTACTCCCATCCTTCTCTCGCAGTGCCCGTCTATACCATACTTATGGGAGATTCGACCCTCAAGCGGGACCTGTCCATCCAGCGGGTTTTGCACAACAACATCGTGTACCTCGGTGACCGGTTTGAAGTGCAGGTCGAGCTCAAAGCTTTACAATGCAACGGGGAAAGGACCAACCTCCGGATCTTCAGGGTGGAAAACGGTCAGGAAGTCCTCCTTCAAACGGAACTCATCAACATCCCTTCCGGCGACTGGCACCATACCCACCGGTTTATCCTGGATGCTGCTAAGGCAGGAACTGCCCATTTTGTCATCCGGGCTTCGGTACTGAATAATGAATATGCCGTGGAAAACAATGCCCGGGACCTGTTTGTGGACATCCTCGATGCGAGGCAAAAGATCCTCATCCTAGCCGCAAGCCCCCATCCCGACCTGGCAGTCATCAAAAAGATCCTCGAAGGCAATAAAAATTACATCACCGAAACCGTGCAGGCAGGGAATTTTACCGGTAAATGGGCGGACTATTCCATGGTCATATTTCATCAGCTCCCATCCAGGACCTTTGACCTGGCCCCCGTAATCCGCGACCTGAATGCCAGCCAGAAACCCAGGATATTCATACTGGGCAGCCAGGCTGATCCGGTGCGTTTCAATGCCAGCCAGACCTTATTGCGCATCGCCGGTGACGGAAGAAATACCAATGAAGTGAGCGCCGAAGTCCGCGAGTCCTTCAGCCTTTTTACCCTTGATCCGGCATGGAAAGAATTTTTCCGCAACTTTCCTCCGGTGTCCGCACCGTTTGGAGAATACAGCGCCTCGGCGGGCGCCCATATCCTGATGAATCAAAAGATAGGCAATATCATCACCAGCTACCCGCTGCTGATGATAGGCGAAGACCAGGGCATCCGTACCGGGATCTTCGCCGCCGAAGGCATCTGGAAATGGCGTTATTTCAACTTCCTTGAAAACAAGAATTTTGATATCCTGGACGACCTGTTCAGGAAAGTGGTCCAGTACATCGGCATCAAAGAGGACAAAAGGAAGTTCAGGGTCGTTTCCCCACAAAAAGTTTATCTCGAAAACCAGCGAGTGATCTTTGACGCCCAGATTTTCAACGATTCCTATGAACCGGTCAATGCCGATGAGGTTTTCATGACCATTCTTTCTCCGGACCGGAAAGAATACCAGTTTACCTTCAGCAAGACGGACCGGGCCTATACCCTGGACGCGGGGCTCTTCGCTCCGGGCAGCTATACCTATACCGCTTATACCAATACGCGCGGAGGCCGGCAGGAAGTCAAGGGCAGTTTTATTGTTCAGAAAATCCAGCTTGAAACCTATCAAAGCACCGCCGATCACAACCTGCTGCGCCTTCTGGCCGCCCAACAGGACGGCAAGGCCCTTTTCCCGGAACAAGTCGCCAGCCTCGAAAAGGAGTTGTCCCAACAAAATGCCATCAAACCGGTTCAATACAGCAGCCAGCGCACCTATCCCATCATCAATTTCCGCTGGATATTTGCCCTCCTCGCCCTCCTGCTCAGCGCCGAATGGTTTTTGAGGAGATATCACGGAGCGTATTGATGATTAAAGAATTAAGGATTAATAATTAAGAATTCCCTTCCTCCTTTTTCCTTTCCTCCTTTTCTCCCTTTCTCCCTTTCTCCCTTTCTCCTTACTTTTACCCCATGACAAATACAGACTGGACCAGCATCCGGGACCGGTTTTTGGAGGCTCAAAAGGGCATGGAACAGGAGGTGGTCGATTCTCCGGCAAGCCTGGAACAATTCAGGATCAAATACCTCGGCACGAAGGGCATCCTGAAAGACCTTTCGGGTTATTTAAAGGAAATACCTGTTGAAAACCGCAAGGAAGCGGGCAAGCTCCTCAATCAGATCAAACAAAAAACGGAATCCCTCTTCCAGCAATACCAACAAACCTATTCTTCCGCGGGCAAAGCCTCAAAAGCGGAGATCGACCTGAGCGCCCCGGGTTATCCCCTCCCCCTGGGCTCGAGGCATCCGGTCTCGCTGGTGATGAACCAGGTCATCGATATTTTCAAAAGGATCGGGTTTACCATTGCCGAAGACCGCGAGATCGAGGACGACTGGCACAATTTTACCGCTCTCAATACGCCCGATGACCACCCGGCCCGCGATATGCAGGATACCTTTTATATCAAAGATTCCATCCAATACCTGTTGCGGACCCATACCTCGCCGGTGCAGGCCCGGGTCATGACCCGCGAAAAGCCGCCCATACGCATCATTGCGCCGGGGCGGGTTTACCGCAATGAAACGGTATCCGCCAGGTCGCATTGCCAGTTTCACCAGGTCGAGGGCCTTTACATAGATGAAGGAGTTTCCTTCGCCGATATGAAACAAACCCTGCTTTATTATGCCCGGGAACAATATGGCCCGGAGGTAAAGATCAGGCTGAGGCCATCCTTTTTTCCATTCACCGAACCCAGCGCCGAAATGGATGTCTATTACGGGCTCGCGGATGAAACGGCCCACCGGATCACCAAAGGCACCGGTTGGCTGGAGATCCTCGGCTGCGGCATGGTGGACCCCGCCGTCCTGGTCAACTGCGGCATCGATCCCGATAAATACTCCGGCTTTGCTTTTGGTATGGGTATCGAAAGACAGGTACTGCTCAAATACAATGTACCGGATATCCGTATGCTGTTTGAAAACGATGTCCGTTTTTTGAGGCAGTTCAGCGCGATCTGAAGCCGGTTCTGGAGCTATTTCAAACTGATTCCAATGCACGGGGCAATCAGGCCGCAAGTATTTTCTAAATATATTTGTATTTGGATGTTTAAATATAAACTATGTCAAAATCCTACGTATTTACCAGCAACATATCCATAGAGATGAAAAACTCATTCATTTATTGATATTTTGACATCCTCAGACATTTTGAATTATTGCTCAATCCAGGCCAATGACCAAACCCTCCCTTCCAAAAGGCACCCGTGATTTTTTACCCTCGGAGGTTATGAAGAGAAAATACCTTTTTGGGATCCTCGAAGAAGTTTTTCTCCGCCACGGCTTTGTGCCCATAGAAACTCCCTCCCTGGAACTGATGCAAACCCTGACCGGCAAATACGGGGAAGAAGGGGACCGGTTGTTGTTTAAGATCCTCAACAGCGGCAATTTTTTGGAGGAAGCGGATGTCGCAGCGCTTGAACAAAAGGATTCCTTCAAGCTGGCCGGCAGCATTGCCAAAAGGGGTTTACGTTATGACCTGACCGTGCCCTTTGCGCGATTTGTGGTCATGAACCGGGACAAAATCTCTTTCCCTTTTAAACGATACCAGATCCAGCCGGTCTGGAGGGCCGACCGGCCGCAGAAAGGCAGGTACCAGGAGTTTTATCAATGCGATTGTGATGTGGTGGGGTCCAAATCGCTCCTGTATGAGGCCGACCTCTTGTCCATTTATTCCCAGGCTTTCAGTCGCCTGGGCATCGAAGTCGCCATCCATGTCAATCACCGGGCCATCCTCGCTGGGATCGCTGAAGCTTCCGGCATTGCCGGGCATTTTACGGACATGACCGTATGCATCGACAAACTGGACAAGATCGGGGAGGCCGCCGTGCACGAAGAGATGGTAAAAAGGGGCATTGGTCCGGAAGCAGCCACCCGGGTGCTGCAACTGATCCAATCGACCACGCTGGAATCCTTAATCCCTTCCTTGTCCGGAACGGCTTCCGGTAAAAAAGGCATTGACGACCTGAAGGCGATTTTTAACATGCTCAAAGGATATACCCTCCAGCAGGAAATCCGGTTTGACCCGGCCCTGGCCAGGGGATTGAGTTATTATACCGGCTTTATCGTCGAAGTAGTGGCCAAGAATGCCAAAATGGGCAGCCTGGGCGGCGGCGGCAGGTATGACAACCTTACCGGTTCATTCGGATTGCCCGATGTACCCGGCGTGGGTATCTCCTTTGGCGCTGAGAGGA
>Ga0209605_1001052_pt1 | contig 32448 bp, 31 predicted proteins | sample AD_UKC035_MetaG_FD_184408 | JGI IMG/M metagenome (GOLD analysis project Ga0209605, IMG submission 184408) | Active sludge microbial communities of municipal wastewater-treating anaerobic digesters from USA - AD_UKC035_MetaG (SPAdes) (version 2) | ecosystem: Engineered > Bioreactor > Anaerobic >...
CACTCATCGAGGTGTTTTAATGGACAGAGCAATAATCAGCGCGAAGGATGAAAAGGCGCAGAGTTTGGTGAAAGAGGCTAAAAAGAAAGCCATCGATCTTGGCCTTACTTTTTCCGATGCCATGCTCCTACTCATCGGGAAATGGCTCTCCGGTGACGTTTCCATCCAGGAAAAAAAGGAGGTGCGGAAATGAAATCAATCGCGATCGTGAACCAGAAGGGCGGTTGCGGCAAAACGAGTCTTTCCGTGCTTGTTTCTCTTGCCCTGGCATCCACCGGGAAAAAGGTCCTTGCCGTCGACTGCGATCCCCAGGCGGGCCTCACGGCGTTTTTCACGAAATCCACCCTGGAGAGGTCAGGTGTCTTCGATTTTCTAACGAGCAGCAACAAGACGGTGGAAGAAGTCCTGATGCCCATTTCCCGCGACTCCCTGCATGTTGATCTCATCTCCGCGGACTATCGCCTGGACGCCATCGCCTCGAACCTTGATCCCTACATCATGCAGCGGAAGTTCAAGGACATCAACGAATACGACGTTGTGGTCTTTGACACACCGCCAACGGTTCAGGGTATTTCCCGGTCCGCCGCCATGGCCGCGGACAACGTGCTGATCCCCGCGGACATCTCCGAGGCGACGAAAGGCCCCACGCTTTACACGCTCACATCCCTGAAAGACATACAGAAAAAGGGCCAGGTTGTTTTCATCGGCTACAAGGACCCGAAAGAAGAAAGTCATTCCTTCAAATCCGAACTCTCGCGCGAGTTTATGAACGCGGTGAAGAACCATTATTGCGGCACCATCCCGAAGACCGTTGGTATGGAGAAGGCAATCGCCGATATCAACTATAAATGGACGCCGCAGAGAAAAGAAAGAATTCTGCAACCGATTCTTGAAATGGTGGGGTTGAAATGATGGCCCAGAAAGGATTCAAACAGAAATCAATCATGCCCTTTTCAATCAACGATCTGGGCATATCCCCGGAACTTACCGAGGTTCAGGCCCTAATGCCTATCGATCCGAAGGACCGGGAGAACCTGAAAAAGGATATCGAGGAAAGCGGGGAAATCCGGGATCCTGTGAAGGTGTACGTCAACGGGAACGGAAGCTACCTCATACTGTGCGGCTATAACCGCTGGCGGATCGCCCAGGAGCTCGGGTGGGACAACGTACCCATCGAGGTCTTAAACCTGTCGCCGGCGGATCGCCAGGAGCTCGTCTGGAAGGACAACCTCAATCGCCGGCACTTGACTAGGGAGCAGAAACAGCGGCTCATAGATCATTTTCTCAAAACCGATCCGGTTCAATCAAACCGCGATATTGCCAAGAAGACCGGTTCGGATCACAAAACAGTTGGTGAAAGAAGGACCAAGCTCGAATCAGGTGGGGAAATTCCCCACCTGAAAGCGGTCAAGGGAAGGGACGGAAAGAACTATTCCAAACCGGCGCCAACAAAATCCGCTTCGGTCAAGTCTGAGAAATCCAGCCGAAATAAAGGTATTTCTTTGGTAAACTCGATCCTTGCCGCCGCAGACGATCTCGATCCGCTCGATCTTCGTAAAATCGCCGTTACTTCAACAGAGGAATGTCTCAGCCGATCGAAGGGTGCCGAGAGGTTGAAGGCCATCGGAGAATTGAAGAAGGTTATTAAGCGGTATCAGTAGTGAAATGTATTCATCATAAAATTAACAGCATACTATTTAGGCTAATAAGTTACACATATTATGTATTGAAATTTACTAAGATGTTGGGTGCAATTTGAACTGACACCGCAAGGGAGGTGGCGTGATGGCGGTCGAGTTGAAGAATCCTATAACCATCGCAGCAAACAGAGAAATAGCTGAAAACAGCAATGTTGCAGGACTCCTATCGTTGATTCGCCCGGAATGGCAAGCAAAGAAACTTGTTCAAAGGGTGGTGAAAATTCTACCGGTGGACCCGAGCAGTGCTTGTCAGCGCCTATTCAATGCAGCGATTCATGATCTAAAGAAGAAGATACAAGTGGCGGGTGTCGATATTGCGAAGGAAGCGGCGGCGGCCAACAGGCTTCCTCAGATTAATAGGGCTGAAGATGTAGAAGAGTACAATGTATCAAAGACAATCGATCTAGCCTACTATATGGGCCTATTGACAAGACCCGAGTGGCGCAGGCTCACCCGGGTTTATGACATCAGGCGCGACCTCGAGCACGAGGATGACGAATATGAAGCGACTATTGAAGATTGCTTTTACATCTTTAAGACTTCGATTGAATCGGTACTGGCCAAGGACCCTGTAGAAGTCTTAAGGCTCCTTGACATAAAGCAGATCGTAGAGCAGTCATCAGTAGTTACCCTTGATCAGACTGTTAGGGATGAGTACCGAGTCGCTCCCGCTGTTAGGCAGGTGGAGATATATAAGTTCTTGGTCTCAACCGCTCTCGACCCAAACCAACCTGATATCGTTAGGCAGAACTGTTACATAGCACTCGGAACTTTGAATTCTCTTACTAAGGACCAGGTTAAGATCGAAGTATCCCAAATCTACTCGGACAAAGTTAAGCGTAAAGGGCTTGATACCTTGACTGCTCGCGTAGCTTACGGTTCAGGGATTCTCCCCTATTTCAAAAAGAGCGTGGTCAAGACGTTTTATTCAAACTTCCTCGCACACATGAAAGCAGTTGGTCATGACTTTAGATCCCACTCTAGACATGGAGAACTTCTTAGGGATTTCAGGGAGTCTGGAGGTCTGGAATACTGCCCAGCTGACATTCTCCCCGAGGTAGTAGAGTGGCTCGCCCTCTGTTATATCGGTGAGCAGAGCTTTGGACAATACTCATCTAGTCGAAATGTCTTCTATTCGAATGTGGGTGCACCTCTTGCCAAGGAGCTACTCCTTGATTCCAAGGCTCGTGTGGGGACTGTTTTGAAACAGATCATCGACTATAGCAAAGACATAAAGGCGGTGTGCAAGTGGCCTTCTTGCGATAGGCGTGCTCAAGACTTAGTCGACGAGTGCACATAGCAGACGCATAAGGAATTCTACATCCATATGGACGCGGGCTGCCGCCCGCGCCGCTGATGCGCACGTTAAAGTAGGTTATTAAGAGGTATCAGTAGTGATAATTTTTAAGCGGCTCGTTAGTTCATACAGGTTTAAAGTGCACAAAGATCATGGAAGAATGGTCCTTGATACTTTTATGAAACTAATGAAAGGCCGTTTTTCGCTTGATATGGTTGATTTTTTTGATAACCGTTCAATTAAGGAATTACAGTACCTTCTTCTGAAATGCAAAGAAGATATAAAAGAACCGGATCGCATAATCTCATTTTTAAATACTGAAATCAACAGAAGAATTCAAAGTCGAGTTATCTGCATATCTCTGTTTTCAATGGTAATTTCCGTTGTTGCTCTTGTTAAATCTTTTTTAAGATAAGAATTATCATGCGAAAAGAAGCCCAGGCAAGAATAAAGATAAACAAGCTCCTCGAACAATCGGGCTGGCGTTTCTTCGATGACGAGAAGGGGAAAGCAAACATCCTTCTTGAGAATAACACCAAGGTAACGAAAACCGCCCTCGATGAACTCGGGGATAACTTCGAGAAATCGGCCAATGGTTTTATTGATTTTCTTCTCCTCGATGTTCGCGGCTTTCCCCTTGTCGTCCTGGAGGCCAAGGCCGAGGGTAAAGACCCTCTCATCGGAAAGGAGCAGGCCCGCAAATACGCGAAGTCCCAAAACGTCCGTTTCGTGGTCCTCTCAAACGGAGATCTTCACTATCTCTGGGACCTTGAACACGGAAACCCGAATGTCATCACTTCCTTTCCGGCTTTGGATTCCCTTGAATCTGCAAAATCGTTTCAGCCTCGTCCTGAATCGATAATTCGGGAGCAGGTCAACGAAGATTATATCGTTACTACTCAAATGCCTTTGTATCGCGAGGATCCCCGCTGGGACGAATCATCTTCCAGGCTTGACTTCATCAGAGAAAACGACCTTAAATTCCTTCGGGAGTATCAACTAAAGGCCGTCCATTCCCTGCAGAACGCGGTCAAGCTGTGTAAAGAGCGCTTTCTTTTTGAGATGGCTACCGGTACGGGTAAAACCCTTATATCCGCCGCGGTCATAAAGCTTTTTCTCCGCACCGGAAACGCCAGGCGCGTCCTTTTCCTGGTGGATCGTCTCGAGCTCGAAGACCAGGCGAAAAAGAATTTCGTTAAATACCTGAGAAATGACTTTAAAACCATCGTGTATAAGGAAAATCGGGATGACTGGCGTAAGGCGGAAATCGTCGTCACGACCGTGCAGAGCCTTTCGTTCAACAACAAATACCAGCGTTTATTTTCTCCCACTGACTTCGATCTCCTCATATCCGATGAGGCACATCGTTCCATCGGCGGGAACAGCAGGGCGGTATTTGAATATTTTATCGGCTACAAGCTCGGCCTCACGGCGACGCCCAAAGACTACCTGAAAAAAATTGATCCCTCAAAAGTCAGCGATCTCGATCCCCGCGAGTGGGAGCGCCGGCAGCTGCTCGACACCTACAAAACCTTCGGCTGCGAGAGCGGCAATCCGACGTACCGTTACAGCCTGGTTGATGGGGTTAAAGACGGTTATCTCATCAATCCCTTCGTCGTCGACGCCCGCACCGAGATCACCACCGATCTTTTATCTGAAAAAGGCTACTCGGTGGTCCTAAAAAACGAGGACGATTCCGACGATAAACAACTTTATTTTCAAACCGATTTTGAGAAGAAGTTTTTTTCCGAGGAAACGAATAGGGTGTTTTGTAAAACTTTCATTGAAAACGCTTTCCGCGATCCTATAAGCGGAGAAATCGGTAAAAGTATTGTTTTTTGCGTCAGCCAAAAGCACGCCTCAAAAATAACCCAGATTTTAAATCAGTATTCCGACTCCATGTTTCCCGGAAAATATAATTCCGATTTTGCGGTCCAGGTGACTTCCAGTATTCCCGACGCTCAGCAGTTCACGATCAACTTCACCGAAAAGAATAATAACCTTAACGGCACTTCACTCTTCATTGAAGGCTATAAAACGAGCAAGTCCCGTGTATGCGTGACCGTCGGCATGATGACAACGGGGTACGACTGCCAAGATATTTTAAATATCTGTCTCATGCGTCCTATATTCTCGCCCACCGATTTTATTCAGATCAAAGGCCGCGGCACTCGGAAATTTACTTTTATTCATCGTGTTAAGGAAGGTGGAGAAGTAGACGAATCACGCTTTGAAAAGGAAAAATTCAAACTCTTTGATTTCTTCGCCAACTGCGAGTACTTCGAGGAAAAATATAATTACGATGAGATACTGGACCTTCCTAAAATAGGCGGCAAAAAGGGTGTAGAACCCCCGCCTCCCGGGCCGGAATTTACAAGCTTCATTCCGGACCCGCTAAAATCATTGACTGAAACCGCCGTGGGCATCGAGGGGATGAAGATTGATCGCATGTTTTTTAATGCCTTCGAGGAACGCGTTAAAAATGATCCCGTGGCCAAGGATAATTTTAATAAAGGCAATATCGAAGCGGTTGAAGACTATATCAGGAATGAAATCTTCGACAAGCCGGAGGAGTATTTCAACCTCGAAAAGCTCAGAAAGTCCCTGAAGCTTGACCGCCGTGTAGGCCTCCGGGAGATCATAGAGAAGGTTTTCGGCACTATTCCCGGTTTCAAATCAAAAGACGAGCTCCTTGAGGATGAATTTGAGAAATTCATCGCCATACATAAACCAGAGAACAAATATATCACTCCCATAAAAAAGTTTTTAAAGGCGTACATAACCGATCCCGAAGTCCGCGACATCGTGGATAAAAAGGAATTCAGCCGATTCGCCACGAATCCAAAAGTAAGTATGCACGATTATAAGGTCCTCAACGGCTGGCGTGACGTGATCCCGGAATACGTCAAAGACTATGTTTCTCTCAATACCTTTATGTAAACGGTGACTCCATGCTCGATGCCGAGACAAAACGCAAGATAGACAACGCCCGCGACATCCTCGTCGGCAAAGTCCCCGACCCGAAATCCCAGGTTGAGCAGATCACTATCGCTCTTATCTATAAATTCATGGACGACATGGACCGAGAATCCGAGGAGTTGGGAGGCAAGGCGTCGTTTTTTTCAGGGGAATATAAAAAGTATTCCTGGTCTAAAATATTTGACCCGAAACTCGGCGGTTATGACCTTATCACTCTTTATGGCGAAGCTATCGCCAAAATGAACACCAATAAAAAGATACCCCAGCTTTTCCGTGACATCTTTAAAAACGCATTTCTACCTTACCGAGATCCCGAAACGTTGAAAAGCTTTCTGAAAGAAATAAACGACTTTCATTACAACCACAGCGAAAAACTTGGAGATGCTTTTGAATACCTTCTTTCTGTTCTGGGAAGTCAGGGAGAGGCGGGCCAATTCCGCACGCCTCGCCACATCATAGATTTTATTGTTGCTGTTGTTGATCCAAAGAAAGGTGAAACCGTTCTCGATCCCGCCGGCGGAACAGCCGGATTTCTTATATCATCGTACAAGCATATTCTTAAAACCAATACGTCACCTTCAATGTTAAAAGCCGGCAACAACGGCAACTATGCCGCTGATTTACTCACTCCGGATGATCGCAAAAGGATCATGGAAAGCTTCGAAGGGTATGACATTTCACCTGACATGGTTCGTCTTTCTCTTGCTAATCTGTACTTACACGGTTTTCCTTCGCCGCGGATTCACGAGTATGACACTCTCACGAGTGAAGATCGCTGGGGCGAGACCTTTGACGTGATCCTCGCCAATCCTCCGTTTATGACTCCGAAAGGCGGCATTCGGCCGCATAAACGTTTTTCAATTCAGGCTAATCGATCCGAAGTCCTTTTTGTCGATTATATTGCGGAACACTTATCTACGAGCGGCCGTGCTGGCGTGATCGTTCCGGAAGGTATCATCTTCCAGTCGGCAAATGCCTACAAGTCGCTTCGTAAAATGCTCATTGAACAGAACTACCTCTGGGCGGTTGTCTCCCTTCCCGCTGGTGTTTTTAATCCTTATTCCGGTGTTAAAACGAGCATTCTTTTCATGGACAAAGCGCTTGCTAAAAAAACGAATGATGTCCTATTTATTAAGATTGATCATGACGGCTTCGACCTCGGCGCACAACGTCGGCCTAACGGTAAAGATGATCTACCGACCGCCTTGGATGTTCTTCGCAAATACAAGAAAAGTCTGTCACTCCCCGATTCTATAAATGATGTTAATGCCCTTATCGTTTCAAAATCGCGTATTGCCGAAAAAGGAGATTATAATCTTTCTGTGGATCGTTATAGAGAAACAATAGTTCATTCTCATCATGAATGGCCTATGGTTAAATTGGATGATGTTTGTGAAATTAATCCTAAAAAGACGGAAGTTAAAGAACTACCAGCTGATTTGATGGTTTCTTTTCTTCCGATGGAAGATTTAAATGAAAACAGGATAGCATTTCACCCTCAAAAAGAAGGCACTATTGGTAAATTATTAAAAAGCTACACATATTTCCGTGATAATGATGTTCTATTGGCAAGAGTTACCCCTTGTTTTGAAAACGGTAAAAGTGGTATTGCAAAAAATCTCTTAAATGGAATCGGTTTCGGTTCAAGTGAATACACTGTCATTCGACCCTCTTATAAAATACTTTCAGAATTTGTTTATAGAGTAATTTCCAGTAATAAATTCAAAGAACTTGGAAAGATTCAAATGACTGGGACAGGTGGCCTTCAACGTTTATCAATGAGTTTTATCAAAGATTATAAATTTCCCCTCCCCCCTCTCGAGGTCCAAAAAGAAATCGTTGCCGAAATTGAAGTCTACCAGAAAATCATCGATGGTGCCCGCCAGGTGGTGGAAAACTGGAAGCCTTCATTTTCTATTGACCCAGATTGGCCTCTTGTTGAACTTGGCGCTGTGTGTGAAAAAATATCGAATGGTGTAAATTTTACGAAAGAACAAGTTGGCAAAGGTGTAAGGTTTATTAACATTAAGGACTTATTCTCAGATTGCTATATTGATGTTACAAACCTTGAAAGAGTTGATTTATCACCAAAGGAAATTGAACGTAATAGAGTCAAATCTGGTGATATTCTTTTTGTTAGATCATCAGTAAAGTACGAAGGCGTTGGTTACCCATCTATATTTTTATCCACAGATGATGACCCTATTGTTTTTTGTGGTTTTATTATTAGAGCATCCTTAAATAAATCTATTGTTGTTCCAGAATATTTGCTTTTTTTATTGCGTACCGTTGTTTATAGAAATAAAACAATAATGCTTTCCAATAAGGCAAATATTACAAATATTTCTCAGGATAATTTAATATCATTATTAATCCCTCTCCCACCTATTGAAGTTCAAAATGAAATTGTCACAAAGATTCAGGAAGAACAAAAACTTATTGATTATAGTAAACGTCTTATCGAAATTCATGAGGCAAAGATTAAGTCAAAGATTGACGTAGTTTGGGGCAGTTGATATCCATGCTGTATAACGTCTACTGCGATGAAAGCAGACAATCGAAAGATCGTTATATGGTTCTTGGCGGGTTAATCATCCCCGCCGGCAACGTCGAAGTCTTTAACGCCACAATGAAAAACTTCCGCGAAGAGCAGAAGATGTTTTCAGAGCTTAAGTGGACGAAGGTATCAAACCAGAAGATTAAAGAGTACAAAAGGTTCGTTGATTATTTCTTTGCCCTTAATAATACCGACAAACTTCATTTCCATTGCATCATAGTAGACAACCACCAGGTAAACCACAGAAAATTCAATAAAGGGGACAAGGAGCTAGGCTTTTATAAATTCTACTACCAGCTTTTACTTCATTGCTTCGGTCGGGACTACTGCCGTGGTGCGGAGGATCGTTTCATCGTTCATCTTGACCAGAGGACGTCGAGCTACCCTCTTTCAGATTTGAAGCTTATCCTGAACCGTGGCATCAATAAGAAGTATTCAATATCATCTTCCCCTTTCAGGTCTATTGAACCGAAGAACTCGAAATTATCGGAGTTAATCCAGATGAACGACATCATTATCGGTGCAATCGGTTTTCAGAAGAATGGGTATGATTTGCTTTCCGATAGCAGGCAGTCAAAAAAGGACCTTGCTGCTTATATCGCTTCTCAGGCTGGTTTTGCCGATCTTTGCAGGGATACGCCTATGAGGGGAAAACGGTTTACAATCTGGAATTTCAGGCTTAGAAAATGAAAATGCGCCCTCAAAGTCTACGCTGTTTCCAGCTACCGCCAAGCGGTTTCCCTGACCTGATCAGGGTTTTCGACTTCAAGTGGCGCATCAGGTAATATTAATATCGCACCAGTAGCCGTTTTTGTCAACAAAAAACCTAAGCGTTTAGTATATTACTTCTCCACCTCAACACAGGTATATTCAATTTCCGCATAAAGCCGCTCTATCTCGATCACCGTCTCGTTCTTCTTTACCTCCAGGGCGTCAATCTTCTCCTGCTTGTTTGCCGCTTCCAGGGGGTCATCAATTGACTTCACAATCTTCTTCATCTTTCCTATCTGGTCCGTCAGCAGATATTTCCTGTCTATGAGCTTTTCGATATTAAACGCCAGGCTCTCCACTTTTCGAAGGGCCTTCCGTTTCTCCGCCGCCTTTTTGTCGTGAATATCAGCTAGGTCGAAGAACTGATTGAAGCTTATTGATGCCGAGAAATAGGTCTCGTTTGTGGGCTTGCTGTATTCATCGTATGGCGCCCGCCGTGAAAGGGTCACGGTGGGCAGGAAGCGCAGGGCGTCGTTCCAGGTGTATGTTCCCGCGTCTTTGATCCTTTTCTTCGCGTCCGCTAGTGTCTGTTTGAGTGTTTTGTGCTCGTTTTCCTTCATTTTGTCCTGTTTATCATCGGAAAATACCATTTCCGTCGTAAAAAGGATTGAAATTAATGCGAAACCAACAGTAAATTTGCTCATAAACGCCTCTCAAATGGAGATAGAAAATGAAACCGATTGTCCTTCAGGCACAGGTTAAAGAACTCTTGACTTATATTAAATCATGCGGTGATTTAAACAAGAATAGCCTTCTTGAAATCAATAAAAAGCTCTTAAAAATAATGACTGAAGTGTCTGAAAACCTCGAAAAAGTGAAATAATTTTTTTTGCCTTTTCAAGCGGTTTTGTTGAACAAAGTATCCACCAAAATGGCCCTTTTGTTGAAAAACCGCCCGGAATTAAGTGTGTGTGCTGTTGTGTTGTGTCCGTTATCGCTCGTATTCAGTTAATAAATCATTTCGGTTGTTGCTTATATATTAATATGTTTTTAGCTTGTAAATAGTAAAAATATTATTTGGTAATAATGAATGAAAACAGAAAAAAAATCCCTCTGTATTTGTCGCAAAAAGAAATAGAATCATTAACAAAAAGCATTAAAAAAGACAAGCACAGACTGGGAATATTTCTTATGGCGTACGGAGGCCTCCGGGTGTCGGAGATGTGCGGTCTTCGCGTCAACGGCCTTCACCTGGCAAGAGGCTTTCTGTTGGTTCATGGGAAGGGCAACAAGGAACGGATCGTGCCGGTCAACTCCCGTTTGCAGAAGGAGATCGAGAATTATCTTCAAAAGCACGGACACCAGCTCAGCCCCGATTCCCTTCTCGTAGGCGGTGATCGTTCCTCCTGGCATTACGCGGTAAAGAAATACTCGTCCCTTAATCTCGGCCGTTCCGACGTCCACTGTCACACCCTCCGCCATTCCTTCGCTACCGGCCTTTATGAGAATGACGTGCCTATCGAGCGCATTTCGCAGATCCTCGGCCATTCCAAGCTCGATACCACCATGATATATTCCCACATCTCGGTTGAGCAGAAGAAAGAGGCGGTAATGACGCTCGACGGTCCCCGCGGCCGCCTGTTTTCCCTTTTCGCGTCAATCCGTAAGCGGACGGACATTTCCGTGAAACAGTACAGCGGTCTGGTCGGCCGTGAAAGCGAGCTCGCTTTTATCAACAAGCATGTCTCCAACGGCGTTTCGGTCGTGCTTGTGGGTGCCAGGGGGTGCGGCAAGTCCGCGATCCTGAAGGGCGTCGAAAACAGTGTTTATATCGATGAGTTCAAGAAGAAGCAGACGCTTATTCGGATTATTCTCTCGAAGGAAAACATTGACGATCCCGCCGTGTATAAGGAGGCTGAAAAAGAGCTTAAAAAGCTTTCGATAGACGAGCTCATTGAGCAGTTAAAGGCCTTCGAGCGTGTTATCGTCATCGATGACATCACCGACCTTTCAAAGCTGGACCGTAAGACCGTCGCCAAACTCTCGGAAGTGGCCACAGTGTTAGCCTCAAGCTCCCGGGCGGCCGATAAGAAGCTGTTCAAGACCTTTCTTGATGTTAAGCCCCTGAAGCGCCATCACACCCGCCAGGTCCTTTCCGAGATGATTCACTTAAACAATCCCCGCAAGAAGGAGCTTATCGTTGACGATATCCTCCACCAGTCGGGGGACAATCTGAAGGAAGCGGAGTACATCGCTGGCCAGCTCACCCTGGGGAAATCCAACGAGGAGGTTGTCACCCCCGACCGTGAATCGAACCAGGTCTCAATCGCCCCGGTGCTCCTTATCTTTGTTCTGTTTTTTGTGGCCTACGTGCTCAAGTCCTATGCCACGTCGATGGTCGCGTTCAGTTATGCCCTGCTGGTAGTCTTCAGGCTCGTGTTTTATAGATATATCTTTATGCCAGCGACAAAAAAATAGACTTTTAATGCTTAAAAGTCGGTTCGTTTTCTTTATTTTTTATTTCATGAATTACTAATAAATAAACATTCTATCGGAGGATTTATCATGAATCATACGTCAAAACGTTTCAATTATCAAATCGAAGACAGGGATTACGTTGTCGAAATTCGTCCCTTCATTAATTATCATGCCAGTTTGCATGGCTATTTGATCTCGGTATATCATCAGGATTTTCTAATCGGTGATTATCAGTTTTTTAAAAACACTGTAAGTTATGAGCTCTTCGGTAGTAGTGAAGATGAACTCATGGATTATTTATTCAACTATTCAAAAGGTTTTATTGACGGTTGGGATAAATACCGTAGATCAAACTTCAAGTTTAAGTAAACAATGACTTCTGTAACCCACTACGCCTTTTCCTATCTCCTCTGTTCCGCCGCCGGCTTCGAGCAGCCCACGGCGCTTGTGTCGTCCCTGGCGGCCCTTCTCCCGGACATCGATCACCCTGAAAGCCTGGTCGGCAGAATTTTCCTTCCTCTTTCAAAGTATATTCAGCGCAAGTACGGGCACCGTACCGTTACACATTCGATTTTCGCTATCCTTTCCGTTTCACTGGCCCTCTCCCCACTCCTCTTCCTGGGCCTTCTCCTTCAGTTGGGGAAATTCCCCACCTGGTATGCCGCGCTGGTCCTCGCCTATGCCAGCCATATATTCATCGACTTGTTCAATAAATCAGGAGTTCGTCTGTTCTCTCCTTTTTCCCAGAAGGAATACATTTCCTTCCGTACCCCAGAGCTTCGCGTCCTCGTTTCCTCCTGGCAAGAGTATGTAGTTCTGTTTGTTATTGTCTTCCTTGCCTTCACCGTCTCCGGGGAAGCCTTCTCGCTCCACAAGGCCGCCCGCACGGTCGGCCGCTTTTTCTACAAGACTTATGACTCCGCGGTAAAAGACTTCCAGGAGAACAGCCAGTACCTCTGCATCGCCCATGTCGATTACTTCGACCAGATAGAACGCCGGAAGGTCGTCGAGGACCTTCCGGTCCTCACCATGTATCCGGAAAAGGCTGTTTTCCTCAGGAATGGGGAGCGGTTCGTGCTCCGTAAGGATTACATCGAGGAGATCACCGTCGATAAAAGCAATAAGAAGGTGACCGTGAAAAAACTCTCCGGCTCCGATCTTTCCCTTCTCCGCAAGGTCCCGCCTGGGTCGTATATCACGGGCACCGTCGATATAAAGAACTTCATCCCCGAGCTTAAATCCAGCGAGTACATGTTCATTGAAAAGCGCGTCGATGGCGCCCTCATCACCTTGAAATGTGCCTCCCCGCATGAGATCGCCGGTCTTGTGAATCTCGATAAGGAAATAGAGAGGGAACTCGAAGGCCTCAAAAGAAAACTCTGTTCATATCAAATATCCCAGCTTCGCAACGAGGAATCGCGGGTTAAAAAGAGGATTGAAATTCTGCGGGATAAAGGTTTATATGATAATTACGGTAGCATTAACCGGCTCACGTCCGAGTTGAAGAAAATACAGTCAAAGATCGGGACGCTTGAGATTAAAGAGAGTATGGGCGGGGATGCGGAGATCGAGTATAAGATTGTTAAATTGGAGTGTGGTCTTGGGTTTAGTTTTGAAGTTTTTGTTTTTAACTTTTAGTAAAATCGGTAAATTTTAGGTACTGGATATATTTGGGATGGTATTTCAGTCGAACTTTGCAACCGGCTTTGCCTTCTCCCAAATCTTTTTTGCAGTATTGTAGTCGCCCTTGATTTGGTTGAAATCAGCAAGCTCTTTATCAACAAGGGTTGTTGTTAGAGGAATTCCCTGGTAGTCTGGCGTATGGGAGTGAGCATCGATATAGCGTGATAAAGCTACCATTCGCTCATGTACCCGTAAAGCTATCTTCTCATCAAAATAAACTTTATCAAGTATGAACTTTATGTTTTCACGCCAACGTCCTACAACATCTCCAAATAGTTTTTTTTGAATAAAGTCCTCATACGCAGTGCGAAGTTTTCCGCATGCTTTTTCCAATTGGTCGCGTTGCATGTCGCCAGTGAGTTTTTTTGCTTCATCGAGATGCTTTTTTGCCCTATCATAGGCAGCGCCCTCGTATTTCTCGTATGGGAATGCCAGTACATCCACGCATCCTGGCTCTTGTGTATCAGTATTACATACCGTGCGTCCTGTGAAATCGATGCCGTTCTCTACCGCTGCGTTTGCCAAGTAGTTGGTGAACAGTATATCATGTGTAAATATTATTACTTGGCGCGTCGCTGCCTCTTTGACAAGGCGCTTCGCTATGGACTCCTTGCGTATGTGGTCCATGGATGTCACCGGATCGTCAAAAATTACGCCGGCACAACTACCGTTAAGTTCGACTTCTGTAAGGAAATCAGCGAGCGCGGTGGCAGTCTGTTCCCCTTCACTTAGAACATCCGACGGTTCGAAGCCGCTGCAGCCCGCATTGGCTATCTCGATCTGACGATCAGTGTTTCCTGCATCGCCTGCAAATCGGAATTTAACCGGCAGCTCAAGGTTAAGAGCTTTACAGTTTTCGGTGAAGCATTCTATGAATCCTTGGGCTAAAAGATTTTTTGCCAATGCTTTTTGCTTAGTAGTAATTTCACGTTGTGTTCCGGAAAATCCCTTCTGTGCGTTGGATGCCTTTGCAATCCACTTTAGATCCTCTACCGCTGCAGCAATTTCAGCATATTTACCTGAAAGAAACTTGCGATCTTCAAGTAGCTTTTGTTCCGTTATTAACGGTTTTATAATTTCCTCTGGATCTTTCATCGAAAGATCTTCGTTTTCCTTCTTAATGTGCTTAGATAGCTCTTGGAGCTGCCGTGATACTGAATCGACAGGGGGTATTACAGTCGGTGAGGATAAATTGTTGATTGACTCAATTAGCCCAATTTTTGTCGCTTCGCAAATCACAATATGGGCGGCTATTTCTGCTTCAAGATCAGCGGCGAGGTCCTTGAGCATACGTCGTGCAGCACTTTCAGTATTGAAAAAATCCAAATTCACTTTACCCAACTTCTTACTAATTTCATTAAGTTCCCGTTTACTATCAGCAAGCTGCGTTTCTACATCACTGGTTGCAATCTGATAGAATCGAGTAAGTCTGTCCTTAGCCTCAGTTCCGAGTTCCTGCTGGCATAGAATGCAACGCGGTTTATCTGATGCTGTAGGTGGAAATGAGTCGCCAGGGTATACTTCTTCGTGGTATTTAATTGCAGCAGTAAGTAGTTCTCGCCAAGCTAATGTGCCCACAGGCTTCACTGGTTCGTCGCCGCACTGTGCTGCTGACAGAGCGGCTGATTTATCCATGAGCTTATTAGTCTTTTCTATCTCCTGTTTGGTTTTATTAATTAGGTCTTCATTTATACTGGCTGTCGCTGTTTCAAGGCACGTCAACAATGACTGCAAATCTATAATCTTCTGCTCATTCTGTTTTATCAACTGTTTTGGATCGGTGCCTCGAAGCTCATTAATTTTCTTTATAATTTCTTCTAATCGTAAAGTCTCAACATCACCGAAATTAGCCAACTTTGCCAGCTCTGTTAGATCAGTCCTTGCAGTCAGTGATGTGAGTATTTTGGCGACAGTGGAGTCACTGTTAGGGATTACGAACTTATCCACCGCCGGTGTCCTACTAGCCATTTGTTCCTTGAGTTTATTTTGGAGTTTCCAGATTACCTCCACCATTCGAGGAAATACATCAAACAAGTACGGCATTACTTGGAAAGCTTTTCGCTCGTCCAGATGAACACGTATACAAGTGGAATCGAACACTGCAAAGTAGTCCTGCAAACGAGGACATTCCTGCTGATAAACATATATTGTATCTGTGCCATTGTTAAAAACGAACTTTGCAGTTGGTGTACCCTGTTTTGTTTCTTCGAGCCGGACATCTCCAAGTATCTTTGTTTCATGCGAACGTGTGAAGCAGGCAGCCTTGAGTACCCTGGCATATCCTGATTTACCAGAGCCGTTTGGTCCATAAACAACATTAAGATTAGGGCCGAATGTTAACTCTTCTCCGGGAATCAGAGCATTTACCCCTAATACATCTTTCATCATTTTAAGGTGAGGTATAGTCTCTGGTATATTTTCTTGGAATTGTGGTACCGATAGCGTATAGTCAATCCGGGCTCCACTATGGATAACCAATCCTTGGTCAATTAAAAATTCATTAAATACTTGGTCAATGTCGTTATCTGTCAGCTCACTCGAGCTGATAAGTTTTGACAACAAGGAGCTCTGCCAGATTGGCAACGTTTTTCCCCAAGCAGAAAGTTCATTAAAAATATTGAATGAATTCCTTGCCATCGTTTGTTCCTCATATCTATCAACATCATCTTTGTGGTAGCCCTATATTGATTTTAAAAAAATATCAATTTCAATAAAAAAAATTTTATTTTCCCTCCCCCAGAATCGTATACCATATAGAGGCCCACATAGTCAGCCTCCACTTTTTTCAGTCACCGGGGAAAAATTTTGTCCCTCAAAGGCCCCTCTGGACATTTCTCTTATAGAGGAATGGGGTTAATGTGACATAAAAAAAGTAATTGATTAATTTTTAACCTGTTCTACACTTCATCCGGCCGGTTTAGGCCCATTTTTTGCGTTTATGGTGGATTATATGACGTAGCGGATTGTGTAACGCGAGCCTATAAAATAACAAAGCCTGAAGGGTCCAGCTTCAGGCCTAGTTCGGGGTGGTGCCCCTGAAATCATTTCCGTCTCGTTGGTTGGAATATACCAATGCAGTGAGACTTTTGTCAACAGGAAAACACCCCGTTTTTTAAATTCAACGTTTAAAAGGGGTGTTTTTATGAAAAAAATCCAACTCTCACCATTCTTCTGTTCGGATTCTGATCATTTTCCGTTCGCGATTTTTGAAAAATTAATATCCTCCGCCATTTTCGTTCGTCGTTAACCAGCGCGCGGTCATTTAAGGTACCGTTCGGTGGTTCGCGTCAGCAGGGGCATTATCAGGCTCATCAAGTCGATGGGCGGCGATTTCGATGACTACCGCTACTACGTCATCGTGCGCCATCACTTCGCCATGCGCTCGGGGATATTCTCCCTCGATGAGCTGTGCGATCTCCTGCATTCCGGATATGGTTATGCCTCGCTCCACCACCGGCCAGGCAACGACCGCCGCCGGCAAAAGCGGCGGCTCGCCGCGATCCTCGACGGTTCGGTCTTATTCTCTCTCCTTCCTGACGGCCGCTACAGGGTTAACGCCGAAAAGTCGCTGTTGTCGAAGTATGGCAAGGGGTCGCGTAACGGATGGTACCTCCTTTCAGACGTTACCGTACTTGCGTCACGCCGCCGCTTTTTCGATTTCTGCGTCGGTACGCTTCTTTCCGGCAACAAATTCCGCGCGAATAAAAACATAGCCTCTTATTGCGGATGTTCCGTTCGCCGCGTCCAGTACGCCACGTCACGCAACCACAAAGAGGACCGTTTCATCAAGCAGTACAATTTCGTCGAAGAATTCTCCGGCCCGTACGAGGAGGTCCTTCGGTTTCGCGCCGTTCTTCTCAATATTCACGGGATTACCTCGCCCCTTCCCTCCCGCTACAAGGGGGAATGGGTGCTGAGGCTCAATGCTCCCAATTCCTATCGTTCCAACGTGTTGAGCGGGGTCAAAGGGGACAGGGCTTATCAAGCCCGTCAGGCTCAACCAACGGTGCGCCCGAGTCGGAAAGAGGAGTGCTGGTTTGTTCCCGTGCGTGAAAAGAAGGACAGGCAGTTGAAGCTTTTCAAGGATCCCGAGTGCGGTAAACGCTGGTTTTTCAATACAAGGGTTTACGACGTAAACCGCTATGTCCAGGACCACAGCAGGTTTTTATAATGAACCGCTGTTTCCAAAATTTTAGCGTTTTCGTTCACCCTAAAGGGGTCGTTGGCCGTATGGGGCCTTTGCTCCGGCAGGCGCTTTGGTGTGTTGCTGGTATTTCCGTTGTCTTTTCGGGAGGTTGTTATAAACGCTTTCGTGCGTATGTTTGGGGCACTGGCTGGTGTTTTTGGTATATGCTTTGTTGTGCATTCAATGCGTCAATGGGGCACACCTGCCGTCGGCCGCGCGAATTTCAATTCCGGAGGTTCTCATGGTTGTGAAATACTTTCAAGTCTTTATCATTTTCTTTTTTGTTTCCATCGCTTTTGCTTATGAACGGGCCACCGTTTCCTATGTCGTTGACGGTGATACTATCGTCGTCGTCCAGGGAGGCCGCAAGGAGAAAGTCAGGCTTATCGGTATCGACACTCCGGAGAGCAAGGAAAATTCAAAAGCCTTCCGCGATGCCGAAAGAAAGGGTTCGGATATATCCGTGATTATTTCCCAGGGTAAAAAAGCAACATCCTTCCTCCGGGGAATTATCAAAAAGGGCGATTCCGTTTCTCTCGAGTTCGACGTGGTTGAGCGGGATAAATACGGTCGACTGCTTGCTTATGTGTACCTCGGTGACGGTCGTTTCTTGAATGAGCTTATTGTTAAATCAGGCTTTGCCTATGTTTTGACCATTCCGCCGAACGTGAAACACAAAAACAAGTTCATCGAAGCCTTTAAATACGCGCAAGAAAACAAACTCGGCCTTTGTGCCGATAAATAATTTCTGTGAGGTGATATTTATGTTTTCATCAGGAATGGTTCAAGATGTCCAGAAATGCTTTCCCGATTTATATTCTCCCAACGATCCCGATCTTGTTTTGATCTCGGATTATTCGATTTTTCGTTCCGGCACATTAGAGTTAATCAACGATTTGTTTGAGGAGCTGGGAACTTACGGATTGATATCCGGCATCCCCTCGGATGTTCTTTTTGTTTTCCAGAAACGCTTTGAATCCTATTTGAATATCTTCCCCGATTTGCGGGACCGTCTTACTTCCAGTGTTGCTGATATAACCAGGAAGCTTTCAAATGCTCGTGAAGAAGTAGGCCCCGGCTCTTTTATCGAATGGCTTTATTCCAAAAAACGCCGGCGCACGCTTGCAAAGATTTCTTATTATGATTTCATTAATGAAATGGTTGGCTATATTCATCACTTTCTTTTGTCGAAGGTAAATTGACTAGACTAAATAGAATATAATTTCCACCAAAAAATATTAGGAAATACTGAGTAGTTGTTTAAAATTTCTATATTATAGAGTATTTATTATGGATAATAAATTTATTGTATTTATTGATTTAGTAAGTTCAACGAGTTATAAAATGAAAAATTACAATAATTGGTTGGATAGACAATTATTTTTTCTTGAAACCATTATTGATACTATTACATCACCATTGCCAAAAGGTGAAAAACTATCGGTAGAATATTATAAAACACTTGGAGATGGAATATTAATATCAATTAGTGAAAATTACATGAGTATTAAATTGATTCACGGTTTTTTTAACTTCTTAACGGATATCTTTTATCAGCACAATATTGATAAAAATGATAATATTATATATAGAGCAGCGGTTGATTATGGTTTGATTCATATTCCATTTAAAAATTCAAAAGATCCTCTTGGTCTAGTAGTCGACAGGTGTTCGCGTATATTATCGTCTTGTCAAGAAAACCAAATACTGGTAAGTGAGGATGCTTACAATATTTATAAAAGTTTTTATTGGTCTCTTGATTGGCAAAAGATTCTAATAGATGTAAAAAGTTTTGGTGAATTAAATGTTTATGAAATGTGGCAAGCAATTACTCTTCGAAAGTCTATTTGGAGTAAGAAATTTCAATTTTTAAAAGGAAATTTTGAGAACATCATTATTGAATATTTCGAAAATCATGAAAAATATCCATGTATTAATAATTTACCTGATAAATCCCTGATTGGTCTTAATGAATATTATATCCTTGTTGACGCAAATGAATTATTAAAAAAATCTATATTGCATCAGAATGATAATTTCCCAGACAACAATGATGATTTAACAAAATATTCGTTAGTTTTTTTAATATTGAAGTATCTCCATTCAGTACAGATAATCTCTGGTTATTATTGGAATGGCGTGTATAGTACAAAACTAAAACTAATTCTTTGAATTATTAATAATATTCGTATTAAGGCGGCGCCCCCGCCCTGCATAGGTGAAAAATGCCCGCCCTTTTTCCCGTTCCGTTATCCTCGGTATCATAAAACTTGCCGCATGGGGTGTGCGGGGCCTTTGACCAGGGTATGATTATTCCATGCCCGTGTTGCCTTCACTCTGCACAAGCGGTTGGTTTGGTACAGGCGTAGTGTCGCAGACCAGGCGTAAGTCGGGCACCCCCGCCGTCGGCCGCGCGTTTCAAATTTTGATATTTTTATGGAGATAGTACCATGAGTGAAAGAAAAGTTCCCGTTGAGGTATATTCCCGGGTTGTCGGTTATTTCCGTCCCGTGAATCAGTGGAACAAGGGCAAGAAGGAAGAATTCAAGGATCGCGTGAATTTCAAGATCGATTACTCGTTGCTTTCCGGCGATGACGCATTTTCGTCAAAAGCCTGATCTATGGGGCGATGCAACGTAAGGGTTCGATTTACGGTGAGATAGCGGAAGTAAACGGTGATTAAATCGTTTACTTGGAGTCTTGCTGTAGCCCTGGCGTAAGGTGGGCACCCCGCCGTCGGCCACGCGGTTTACGATGGTCGATTGTCAATTTTCTGGTCAAGATTCTATATCCTTCTTCTTCTTCGCGAATTCCTCCGCGTCGATTTCGCCCCGCGCGTATCTTTTCTTTAAAATATCGAGAGGGGTTTCGCCTTTATACCCATCCGGTTTTTTTACATATTTAAGGATCACGTAGATAATCCCAGCTATGACAAGGAGCCAGAAAATCGTACCAAGAACCATGCCCAAAGGTCCTCCGAAAAAATGTACCGGCCACCACCCGAAACAATTTGATTCCATCATTGCCGCCACCTCCTGATACTATAATATACGCCAATTTCAAAGAAGAAACTATCAAAATGGTAAAAACTCAATATGATAAACTGGAAACCGCACGTTGCCTTCAAGCCCCGTCTTGGATAATTTGAATTCCATTTTCATCGAGCCCACAGATACAGACTTCAAAACGGATGATGATCTTTAGCCGGACGAGAAACCACCGCCTTTAGGCGGTGCGGGGGTCACTTATAAAATTCCGAATAAATTTTTGAAAATTCTTGACAAATCTGCTACATTCATAACAGTTGAATATATGTTTAACTGTTGGAGCGTCCATGAAAACCGCCATACTCACCAAGCCGAAAAAGCAGAAAACGGGCGATATCTGCGAGGTCGAGTGCATTCACGCCGGCAAGGTGAATGCCGTTCGCTCCCTCATGAAGCCGGAGGAGCACTTTTTCCGCCTCGCGGAGACGCTGAAGATAATAGGCGACCCCACGCGCTTGAAGATACTCTACGCCCTCGCGCACGAGGAGCTCTGCGTCTGCGACGTCGCGAACCTCTTGTGCCTGTCGAAATCGCTCGTATCGCATCACCTGCGTCTCCTTAAGGCCATGCGGCTCGTCCGCTATCGTCGCGAGGGGAAAATGGCGTTTTACGTGCTGGATGACGAGCATATAATAAATATATTCGACATGGGTTTTCAGCATATCGAGGAATGAAAAGGGAGTTTTGCAATGAGCACTAATAAAGTTGAAATAAGGGTGGCGAACCTTGATTGCGAGCACGAAGCGGCCGCGATAGAGCGCGGTTTCAAGGATTTTAGCGGGGTGTTCAAGCTGAAAGTTTATCCGAAATCGGCGAAGGTGGCGGTGGATTTCGATCCTGAAAGCCTGTCCTTGGATGCAATAAAGGACCATCTAGTCTCGCTCGGCTTTCCAATTGTCGAGGGAGGTGAGCATGCCGCGTTGCCCAAATGGTGGCGCAACTCGAAAGTGGTTACATCTCTTGCGTCGGGAGTCCTTCTCCTGGCGGGGTGGCTTGTTGGTCTGACATCCGCCCCACCGTATGTTTCAGTTATACTCTATATCACGGCCATGGGTGTCGGTGGATATTATTTCGGCAGGGAAGCGGTGGAGGAGCTTATATTCGAAAGGAAAATCAGCATCGAGTTTCTCATGAGCGCGGCCGCCGTAACCGCCGCCGTTCTTGGCGAGACGATGGAAGGGGCCATGCTGGTTTTTCTCTATTCTATTTCCGAAGCCGCTGAAGGGTATACCGAAGAGAGAACCCGCTCGGCCATAAAGGCATTGATGAAACTCGCGCCGAAAACGGCGTTGGTGAAACGCGATGGAGCGGAGCTTGAGATACCGGTGGAGGAACTCGGCGTAGGCGACGTGTTCTTCGTCAAACCCGCCCAGTCCGTGGCCACGGACGGTGTCGTTCTTTCGGGTGAATCCAGCGTCGACCAATCGCCGATTACCGGAGAAAGCGTTCCCGTGGACAAGAAGCCGGGTGATCAGGTATTTGCAGGTTCAATGAACGGCAGCGGTTACCTTGAAGTGAGAGCGTCAAAGGTTTTCGCTGAAAACACCATATCCCGGATCATTCACATGGTTGAGGAGGCGCAGGAGAAAAAGGGGAAAAGCCAGCGATTCATCGAGCGCTTCGGGAACGTGTACAGTCCTCTCGTTCTGCTTTCCGGCCTTCTCGTTGCCGTGGTGCCACCGCTTATCTTTGACGCGGCGTGGATCACCTGGATCACCCGCGCCACCGTGTTCATCGTGGCGGCCGCCCCCTGCGCGCTGGTCATCTCCATTCCCATTACCGTGGTGGCCGCGCTCGGGGCCGGCGCTCGCAAGGGCGTTTTAATGAAAGGGGGCATCCATCTTGAAAATCTTTCCCTCGTGAGGGTGCTCGCTTTCGATAAAACGGGAACGCTCACCAGCGGCAGGCCGGAGGTTACTGACGTTATCGCGTGCGCTTCCGGGGTAAGTCATGAGAGTAGATCAATCATTGCCGTTGCCGCGGGCATTGAAAAGCAAAGCGAGCACCCCATTGGCCGCGCCATTATCGCTCGCGCCACGGCAGACGGCATTATTCCCCATGAAGTACGGGACTTTGCGTCGATGTCCGGGTTCGGGGCCTCCGCGAAGATTAACAACGAGGCCGTATATATTGGGAATGTCGAACTCTTTCACTCCCGCCTGGGTGCATCCCTCGGGTGCATCCTTGATGATGTAAAAAGGCTTGAGGAAGAGGGGAAGACCGTTGTGTTGGTCGGTGATCAAAAGTCGCCGTGGGGGATCATTGCCGTGCGTGACAACCTCCGCGTCAACGCCTCTGCCGCGATACAATCACTGCATCGTGTCGGTGTGAAAAAAACGATCATGCTCACCGGTGACAATGAGGCGACCGCCAGGGCAGTGGCCCACAGTGCCGGAATTGACGAGGTGTACGCGAACTTGAAGCCCGAGGAGAAGCTCAAGCAGATAGAAACCCTTTCCGTCCGACATGGACACGTGGCCATGGTGGGCGACGGGGTAAACGACGCCCCTGCCCTTGCGGCCGCGACCGTCGGCATTGCCATGGGCGCGATGGGTACGGACGTGGCCATCGAAACGGCGGACATAGCCCTCATGGCTGACGACCTTGAAATGGTAGCGTACGCTGTACGCCTGGCAAAACGAACGCGGGCGGTGGTTAAGCAAAATCTCGCTCTTTCGGCCGTCGTCATCGGGGCTCTGATCGTCGGCGCGGTTGCAGGGGTTTTCACCCTCCCGATTGCCGTGGTTGCCCATGAGGTGAGCGAATTCGTCGTCATAGGCAGCGGCCTGCGCATGCTGCGGGGTTGACGGCGGTTAAACTTTCAATTTAGGAGGACATGCGATGAGTTACTATTTTAACAAAACCATTAAATCAACATTTGACGATGCGGTTTCAAGAGTCGTCGACGAACTGAAGAAGGAAGGATTCGGCGTGCTCACCGAAATCAATGTAAAAGAAACGCTCAAGAAAAAACTTGATGTCGATTTTCGCAATTACCGAATTCTGGGCGCCTGTAATCCCCCGTTTGCATACCAGGCGCTTCAGTCCGAAGACAAGATAGGCACCATGCTTCCCTGCAATGTCATCGTTCAGCAACTTGACGCTGAAAATGTTGAAATCGCGGCGATCGATCCTGTGGCTTCCATGGCGTCTGTTAAGAACGAATCTCTTATGGAAATTGCCGGACAGGTAAGAGATAAACTTAAGCGTGTGGTGGAGAATGTTTGACGTCGTATTACATATTACAGACGTTCGCGTCCTGTTCAACCTGATTGTTGTCGAAAAGAATTGAAAGATCATTCACATAGTTGCGATCAATGGTCAATGGGGCACTTCGCGTCAGACAATATTTTTCCCAAACCAAATAAAAATTACTTGAATATTTGCTCAAGTATTGGTATGTTGTTTTTATGAAAAATTCAATTTCCAAGGAAATTTGTTCCTGCTCGGTCATTCATCCAGAAGCTGTTGAGAGGGTTCGTCAATCGATGCCCGATGACGAGATTCTGACCCACATGGCCGACTTTTTCAAAATTTGCGGTGATAAGACACGCATAAAAATCCTTCACGCCCTACTATCGTCAGAGTTGTGCGTATGCGATCTCTCGGCGTTGTGTAACCTTTCGATATCATCAATTTCCCATCAGTTGAGTCTTCTCCGGCGCGCGCGTCTCGTAAAAAACAGGAAAGACGGTCAGGTTGTGTACTATTCCCTTTCGGATCACCACGTGCGTGGTATTTTCTCAAAGGGAAAAGAGCATGTTATGGAATAACTGTCATTGGTTTAGGTATGACGAAGCGGACAAAAATAATATCATTTACCTTGCTGGCGGTTTTCACCTTCCTTATCGCCGGTGAGATGGCCGGTTTCCGTGTCCACCATGCCGAATCCACCGAGCTCATCCATGTTAACCAGGGTGTTCCCCTACCCGCTCGTGATTCCAGTAACGATCCAACCATTCCCTGTAAGAATGATGAAACGCCCATAGAGCATGTCATCCATTACAGCGCCGGGTACGTGCCGGTTGGTAATGCTTTTGTGGCTTTTCCCATGTCGTTCATTCTTGCGATATGGAACCCGGCCCCTCTGGTCCCATTGGTTATTAAGACCTCGTATGCGTTAAAAGATCAGATCTTCAAGTCGCTGCTGGCCTTCGATTCCAGTTCCTATCGCGCACCTCCCGTAATCCTCTAATAATTCAAGAGGCATAACGCCTCACACCGCATGCAACATACATGCGGAGGTGTCGGCGTTCCAGCGTTCATTATTTGAGATTTCGGAGGCCAGCATGTTCAGAGCAGTACCATCATTAGTAGTCGTCCTTCTTGCCATTATGACAAGCGTTCCGTCGCGCGGCAATACCGGAAGGTCCTTTGACGTTCCCGAATTAATAACTCTCGCGTTGAAACGGTCGGAGCTTCTGACCGCGCACGAAAAAACTGTCGAAGCGTCCCGCTTCGCGAAAGACCAGGCAACCGCCTGGCAGAACCCCGCGATTTCCTTCAGCGCCGGGAATAAATCGTCGTCAGGTAAAAACGGTCTCGCCTACGACGCGGGGATCACCCAGCCCTTCTATTTTCCCGGTAAGCAGAAGAAGGCGGGAGATGTCGCCGGCGTACAGGAAAAACTCGCCGGTCTCAGCCTGACCGAGGCCCGTCTTTTCGTCCGTTACAGCATCATCAGGCTTTCATACCAGTATGCAGTCGCCGATGAGCTTTCGCGGCATATCGAGGAACGTGTTGCCCGTTTCAAGGCCATAAAGAAATATCTGACGAGTCGTCCGTTTCCATCACCGAAAAAACGCATGGAAAAGCACGTCGTAGAGATGAAGCTCGCACTGCTTGCGAAAAATCTCAACGAGGTGCGCGCGGGCAGGGATATCATCTGGGCTAAACTCAACCTGTTTCTTGGCCTGCAGGGGCCCGTCGCCGTGAGGGCGCCGTGGTTTAAAAAAGGCGGGGTAATCGGTTGGGACGGTCTGCTGGCGAAGGTTGAAAGCGGCAACATCGACCTCAAAAAGCAAATGCTCGTGCTGGAACGAACAAAGGCCGAAACGCGTCTTGCACGTTCTCTCGCCTACCCCGACTTCAGTCTTTCCATTTTGTACCGTGAGGACCGGGTTCCCGACGTGGAACGCTTTGTTGGCGCGGGTATCACCTTCAATCTTCCCCTGTGGAACAGAAACAGGTCCGGCGTGAAGAGCATGGAGGCCGCCGTGGAGGCCGAAAAGGCGATGACCTCATTCGCGCGTCGTGAAGCCGAGCAGTCCCTCGTTACGTCATTTATTGAATATGAAATAGCCAGGAAAAACCTTGATGCCCTCCCCTTCTCAATGATCGATGAAGTTCATGACCGTCTCGCCGATGCCGACGATTCGTTCAACAGGGGATTTATCGATCTGCTCACCTACGGCGAGGTGGAATCGCAAGCCTTCGAGACGCACCTGGCCGTCCTGGGAGCGCAGTTCGAGTTCGTCGACAAATACGCCGCGCTTCAGATCCTCCAGGGGAGCGAGGATTTCACCTTTCCCGCCCTGGCCGCGCAAAATAAATAGGAGATCGTCATGTATAGTAAAATCGTTGAATTAATAATAAAGAACAGGAGCTGGGTTGCGTTCATATCGGCACTGATCGCCGCGATCGGCCTGTACGCGGTCGCGACGATGCCGATCGACGCCATACCCGACATCACCAACACGCAGGTCATCGTGAACACGAAAACCGGGGCGCTCGATCCCGAGCAGGTTGAAAAGACCGTCACGTATTACATCGAAACCGAGCTCGCGGGTCTTCCGCGCGTGGACGACGTGCGTTCGCTCTCGCGGTATGGCCTCTCGCAGGTCGTGGTGTTTTTCAAGGACGGCACCGACGTCTACCGGGCCCGCCAGCTCGTCGCCGAGCGCCTGCAAAATGTGCGGGAGCTCCTTCCCAATAACCTGAGCCCCGAGCTCGGCCCCATAAGCACGGGCCTCGGAGAGGTGCTCATATACGCCGTGAAGGCGAAAAAGGGATCACCCCTTGCTGAAAAGGGCGAGCGGGAGCGACTCACCTATCTCCGCACCGTGCAGGACTTCGTCATTCGGCCCTACCTTAAATCCGCCATTCCCGATACGGCCGAGATAGACGCCATCGGCGGCTTTAAAAAGGAAATTCATATAGATTTCCATCCGGCCCAGCTCGCGCGGTACGGCATCACCATTGACGACATGCACAAGAAACTCTCCACGATCGGAGAGAATTTCGGCGGCGGATACATCGATAAAAAGGGAAAACAGGTCATCATCCGTACCGACGCCGTTTTGAATAATATCGACACCATACGCTCGCTTCCCGTGAAGCTCATGCCCGACGGACGCTCCGTTGCCCTTCGTGATATCGCCTCCGTGCGCGAGGACCACGTACAGCGCCTTGGCGCCGCCACCTACGGCGGAAGCGAGACCGTGCTCGGCTCGGTATTCATGCTCCTGGGGGCGAACAGCCGCGAGGTGGCCCGTAACGCGGAACGCGCGCTCAAGGAGGTTCCCCTTCCCGCGGGCGTTGAAACCGAGGTCCTGTACACCCGAAGTTTTCTCGTCAACGCCACCATAAAAACCGTGGGCGAAAACCTCGCCGTGGGAGCGGCCCTTGTCGTGATGGTTCTCCTGCTCATACTCGGCAACGTCCGGGCCGCGATCTTCGTGTCGCTGGCCATACCGCTTTCCATGCTCGCCGCGGCCATCGGCATGAACGTGTTCGGTATCTCGGCCAATCTCATGAGCCTGGGGGCCGTGGACTTCGGCCTCCTCGTGGACGGCTCCGTGGTGCTCATCGAAAACTACCTGCGCCGCCGTGAGGAGCAGGCAAGGGGCGGTGAACATATCACAACGTCCGGCAGGCTTGCGCTCCTCGTCGATTCCTGCGCCGAGGTGGCCAAACCGGTCATATTCGGCCTTATCATCATTATGGTCGTTTACGTCCCCATCCTCTCCCTTGAGGGGATCGAGGGCAAGATGTTCAAGCCCATGGCTCTCACCGTCCTCATGGCCCTGGGAGCAAGCCTTGTCGTGGCGCTCACGCTCATGCCCGTTATGGCGTATTTCGCTGCCCGTGGGGAAAACCACGCGGAAAAGGACCCGGTTTTATTCCGGCTTATCCGCCGCGCGTATTATCCTATTCTCAACTTAAGCCTGCACCGCCGCACGCCGCTGGTGGCGGCCGCCCTTGTCGTCATAGTCGCATCAGGCGTCGTGTTTTCCCGCACCGGCTCTGATTTTGTGCCTTCCCTCGACGAGGGCGATATGAGCATCGCCTTCGTGCGCGATTACAGCATAAGCCTCGACGAGGCGCTCCGCCAGCAGGCCGTCTGCGAGAAGATCATCGCCGGCTTCCCCGAGGTCGAGCGGGTCTTCGCCCGCATCGGCACCGCGGAGTCCGCCACCGACCCCATGAGCATCAACATGGCGGACACCTACACCATCCTGAAACACGACCGAAGCGCATGGCCCAAGGTCAACGGCAAGCGCCGGACGAAACGAGAGCTTTTCGAGGCCATCAAGCTCGTGGTCGACAAGAAGATTCCCGGCCAGGAAATATTTCTCTCCCAGCCGATCGAGCTCCGTTTCAATGAGATTCTGGAAGGAAGCCGGGCCGACGTCACGCTCCGCATCTACGGAAAGGACCTCGATACACTGAGCGAACTCGTGGAACAGGCCGAAAAAATCTTGAAGCCGATCCCCGGATCAAGCGAGGTCGAGAATGATCCCATCACCGCGCTTCGCAAAAGTCCCATGTTCAACATCAGGCTCAATTACGGGAAGCTCAATTATTATGGTGTCGGCCTCTCCGAAGTCAACGAAACACTTGAAACGGCCATGGGCGGCCGCCGCATCGGAAGTTTTTACGAGTACGATTGGCGCTTCCCCATTGTGCTACGCATGAGCGAGGAGCACCGCAGCGATTACCGCGCCATAGCGTCCATCCCCGTTCCGCTCGCTGAGGGCGGTACGGTGCCCTTGCACAACCTGACGGAAATCGGAGAGACGGAAAAGGTTGCCAACATCGCCCGGCACCGCTCCACGCGCTATTCCGCGGTATCGATATTCCTGGGGGACCGTGACATCGCCGGGTACGTGGCCGAGGCAAAGGAAAAGATTGAGAAGAACCTCAAACTCCCGGAGGGGTATCATCTCTACTGGGGCGGGAAATTCAAGAATCTCGAAAGAGCGCGCACCAGACTATTTATTATCGTTCCTCTGGTGCTGTTCATGATTTTCATCCTGGTTCTCAGGAGCGTCGGTAGCCTCAGGCAGGCCCTTCTCGTGTACACCAGCATCCCTTTCGCTATATCAGGCGGCATTTTTGCCCTCGCACTCCGCGACATCACCTTCAGCGTCTCCGCCGCGGTCGGGTTCATAGCCGTGCTCGGCATCGCGATCCTGAACGGCCTGGTCATGGTTACCTTCATCAATCAACTCAGGGAAAAGGGCGAATCGGTGCACGTTGCGGTAATAAACGGTGCTCACAAACGGCTGCGTCCTGTCGTCATGACCGCCCTTGTCGCCACACTGGGGTTCCTCCCCATGGCGCTCAACACCGGCATGGGCGCGGAGGTGCAGCGTCCCATCGCCACGGTGGTTATCGGGGGGCTCATTACCTCGACCATTCTTACGCTCGTTCTCTTGCCAACTCTCTACCTGTGGTTTAACAAGGAGGAAAAGTAATGGAATTGATCCTGGTCGTTCTGTTGTTTCTCGGCTACATGTCGCTTTGGGGAGTGAAACGGCGGATGCAGAAAAAATCGTCCGGTATCGATCCCGAAGTCATCGGGAGTTCAACAACGCCCTCGCAGCGCTTTTTCAATGCCATGACGAAAGTGCTCACGGCATACATCGTTTTCATGATGGCCGCGCACGCATCCGGTATTCAATATTATTCACTGTTCTCCCGGTTTGTTCCTCTTGAAAGAACCGTAGTCGATATTGTCGGCTTCCTCCTCGGATCAATCGGTCTGGCATTGTGCGGTTACGCGCAGATAAAAATGGGACTCTCGTGGCGCGTCGGCATCGACGAGGAGCGGCGCACCGCTCTCGTCACCACCGGGCTGTATCGATATATCCGAAATCCCACCTATCTCGGTCTCTTTATTCTCTGCGCGGGTGTTTGGCTCATCTGGCCAACATGGACCATCGCCCTCTTTGGGCTGGTCTTTTATCTCATGCTCGAAGTCCAGGTCCGTTGTGAAGAGGAATTTTTGCTAAGAGTCCATGGTGAGTTTTATAGGGAATATCTCCAGGACACCAAGAGGTATATCCCCAAAATTTATTGATGGAGGTATTAGACCATGCTTGGAATTATAAAGATTGGAACAATGTTCGTGATAGTGGCGTTAACGCTCGGTTGTGCGGAATCCCGCCATATTATACAACAGAAGCAATCCGTCGAGCGATCCAATGTCTTCAAGGAATATATGAGCGGAGACATCATCCCTTCGTCCATGTCGCTTCTATCGATAAGCAGTTCATTTAAAACGCACAGGGATGATTTTTATATCCTGGAATCAGGGAAGAGTCCCCATGGGAAGCCTTACTATAATATTTTAGTAAATATCGACGGACAGCCTATTAAATGGAAAATCGAAGGTAAACTTGAAACCAGCTCCATATATGACGAGAGCGGCAAGAGGAGCCGTGATCCGGAAGCGGGTAACGGCGTACGTTACACTTTGGAAAAAAAATTGATCATTTCACCTGGCAGACACAAAGTGTTTTTTTCTCTCCCTGATGATGAATATTATATAGAATTCAGTATCATCGTTCTAAAAGGCGATGAAAACTTTCTTGATTTGAAACCTGTATATAATTCTCTCCGCAGGCCGCGGTACATTCGTTCTTTTTTAAGCGGAATTAAGGATTTCAAGGCCACCTATAATGGTGTCTGTTGTGTCAGCGAATGATACACTGTAAAAAAGGGGTAAACATATGAAGATCAGGGTATTTATTGCGGGAACATTGCTATCGATACTCGGAGCTGGTTTCATGAGTTGCTTGAGTTTTGAACGATATTACCATAAGACCTACATCTATGGCGAAATCGTCGAAATTAATGATAGGTCTATAGTTTTCTGTATTGGCGAGAGAAAAAATGTCTATATTGGCCAAGAGCTCAAGGTCTATCGTAAAGTTGCCGTACGTCTCGAGCCAGGAGCCACAGGTCATCATAAGAGCGCATATCCTCCAAATACCCGTATGATGGAGGTAGGTAGAATCAAAGTTGTCGAATACATGCTTGATCGGTATGCAAAAGCAGTGGTTATAAATGGTTCCATATCACCGGGTGATACCGTTGATGTTAATCGACAGTAAAAGACGGATCCCCGCCCGGCATAGGTGAAAAATGCCCGCCCTTTTTCCCCGTTCCAGGATCCCCGGCATCATGAAACTTGTTGTATCGCAAGGGACAGACTGCCCGTTGGTGAGCAATCGAAGTCGGTGCCATTCTTTCGCGCGGCAAACCGCCGCCACCTAAGCTGAATATCGTTTGTGCCGGTCCCGTGGGCAACTTCCGATCAACATGGGATTATGTCGCATTGCGGTCTTGTTGGTTTAATAAAACTTTCTCCCGTTCACATACTTAAAGTATCAGGGAACTTACTCCATCGAAGCCGCAATGTTCCCTCGCCTACGGACGCCGGCCGCACCCCCTCGGCATCGTGCCTCGGGGGCCGCTCGCTCGTCCTCCGCTCGCTGCGTCCGGCGTCCTCCGGCTCGGCGAACATAATCCATGTTATCGTAAGTTGCTGTGCGCTATTTTTGTTTTTGCTGTTTTGGAGCTTGTCCGGTGGTGGCGGTTTGCCTTGTGTGCTATTTACGCGTGGGGCAGACTGTCCCCTGGTTGCTGTCATGCGGGCATTTTTTTCATCTCCCGCCCTGGGCCTTTTGCTGTCATGGCGGCCGCCTTTGGCACGCTCCGTGCGAAAGGGCACGAATCGCGCCAATTTGACCCTCCCGTCGGTCGGGACAAACCGGCGGCCTTTCCTTTCTCCCTTTTCCTGTACCTTTCTCCGTACTGAAACTGATCCTCCCCGAGCCCCCGCCCACCCTTTATCGGTAAACAAAAAGAGCGACGGAGCGTAAACAGCCACGCACCGCCGCTCTTTTTGTTTTTTTTCTCCCCCGGGCTCAAGAAAAACAATTCCGGAAAAAACCTCTCCGCATCAAACCCCCTACGTCAACCCCCCTTTTTGTGAGGGGGTTGTCTCCGGGGTTTCTTTGTCCTTTATCAAATTGACTCCGCTGGTGCGCTTTTCGAGTTTTCGTCCGGATTCGGTGAAAGTACCTTCTCTGCGCTTCCCAGGAGGCCCTGTGCGGTGTTTTAATCGACCTGGTAAGGGTTCCGGTCGCCGGAATATTTTTAAATTTATGTCTCATTTATGCTTGACATTTGTACATTTGTACATATGTAGTATATCGATGCTTTGAGAGTAGATAAACCAAAGGGTTATTCCAATGTTACTTAAACTTGAAATTGATATACCGGAAATTCAAGCAGATGCGGTATCGCAGGTATTGAAGCGTATTGGGTTTTCTGAAATCAGGGCATTAAGCTATGATGAAGAAGAAGCATATAACGCCCAATATGGTCTTGAAAAGATAAGGAAGTCACTGGCGGAACAGGGCTTTAATCCGCGATAAACAATACATCCGGGCACTCATCGAGGTGTTTTAATGGACAGAGCAATAATCAGCGCGAAGGATGAAAAGGCGCAGAGTTTGGTGAAAGAGGCTAAAAAGAAAGCCATCGATCTTGGCCTTACTTTTTCCGATGCCATGCTC
>Ga0209605_1001060_pt1 | contig 32326 bp, 28 predicted proteins | sample AD_UKC035_MetaG_FD_184408 | JGI IMG/M metagenome (GOLD analysis project Ga0209605, IMG submission 184408) | Active sludge microbial communities of municipal wastewater-treating anaerobic digesters from USA - AD_UKC035_MetaG (SPAdes) (version 2) | ecosystem: Engineered > Bioreactor > Anaerobic >...
GGCTCGATCCCCAGGCCGCTCGCGGCAAACCGCGCAAAGACGGTTTCCCACTCCTGGCGGCTACGCCGCCGCCACTTGTTGTTGGTCGCTGTCGCCCTGGTCACTGCCGGCTCCTCCCTGATGAATGCGGGAGGGATTGTTCCGCGCGGGCGCGGGCTGGAAAAGAACGCCGCTCAGTGACCGGTTACGCTGGGGAAAGCGCGCGATGACTGCCTGTAGACGGCCTGCAATTCTTGCAGGTCTCTTTTCTCAGAAAAAACAATACCTTCTTCGATGTTATCGATTTTTACCTGCAATCTTGTCAGGTTTTTCCCGGTATCCGAATTCCAAATGAAGAAAGAAAGTCCAGTAAAAACAGATTGATAGCCGTATGTGGTGTTCTGGCCCAGGAATTGCAAGGTATGGATTACCTGCATCCTCGGATGCCAGGCAAGAGCAAGCATTCAATCAACGTTGATATGGGTATCGCCATGAAAAAACTGATCGTTGTTGCCGCGAGCGCGCTGACCCTTGCCATGGCCGGCTCCGTCTTCGCCCAGCAGCAGGGCATGGGTGGCATGTCGGGCATGGGTGGCATGGGTGGCATGTCGGGTATGGGTGGCATGGGCGGCATGTCGGGCATGGGTGGCATGGGCGGCATGTCGGGCATGGGCGGCATGGCCGGTATGGGTGGCATGGGCGGCATGTCCGGCATGGGTGGCATGTCCGGCATGGGCGGTATGGGCGGTATGTCCGGCATGGCCGGCATGGGTGGCATGTCTGGCATGGGCGGCACGACCGTAATCATCAACATCCCCGCCGGTATGGCTGGCATGGGCGGCATGTCGGGCATGTCCGGTATGGGCGGCATGTCGGGTATGGGCGGCATGTCGGGCATGGGGGGCATGTCGGGGATGGGTGGCATGTCGGGCATGGGTGGCATGTCGGGCATGGCGGCCGACGCACCCAAGAAGTAAGCGGGACTGTTTGCCCTAGCTGGGCACGGGAAGGGGGCCGCCCCCCTTCCTCCCTTATTGGAGAGTGCCGGAGATGCGTCTTCCTGTTTTGATCCTTCTTCTTGCTGGCATCAACGCCGCGATGGCGGACGCGCCGGCTTATCCCGTTGCAGGCCTGCAACCTGATGCCAGGCCAGCAGGCGCACCAGTGATCCACCAGCACACGACCAGCGAGGCGGCAAAGACCCGTCTGCAGCGCGGAATCGTGCTGCCTGCACCGGCCACTCTGGCCGTCATGCGCGATCAGGAGGCCTGGTACACGCCCTTCGACCAACCGGGAATGCTCGGCTATTACGATCTGCGCGGCTGGCATGCCGCTGCACCAAAGAAGACCGCGGCGAAGAAGCCCGCCAAGCCCGGCGGCTCCGCCGAGCGGCCTGGCGAACACATGCGCGCAACGTACAGCCCGCTGCACTTCAAGCCGGCGATCGAGACGGCCACCGATGCACAGTGCCTCGCCTGCCATGCCGACGTCCTCGAGGACAAGCCGCTGGCGCGGAGTCCGGCCGGTGTCGCGGCCAAGGGCAGCCTAGCGTGGTACCAACAGGTTTCCACCTACCAGGGCGAACAGGACAGTTTCCACCGTCGTCACCTGGTCACGCCGCTGGCCAAGCAGCTGATGGATCTGAAATGTACGACCTGCCATCAGGGTCATGACCCGCGTGACGAGGCCCCGGGCACGTCGGCGAACACCGCAGCGCAGGGAAGCGGCGACTTCACCCTGCGCAAGGCCGTCAATACCGAGGCAATCTGCCTGAAGTGTCATGGCCAGCCCACCGACTACACGATCATGGGGCTGCCCGGGCCTTGGCACGAGGTGCGCATCGACATGCAGAACGACTGCCTCGCCTGTCACGTGGCCTTCCGTACCAATCGGCACCAGGTCAATTACCTCAAGCCCGCCGCGATCGAGGCCGCAGCCGAGGCCGGACGCGAGCACATGGCCGGCGGTGATGTGTGCTTTGGCTGTCACGGCGGCAGGCCCTGGTACCGCATCGCCTATCCGTTTGCACGTAACGCCTGGCCCGGCATGGCGGACGAGGTGCCCGAATGGGCCAAGGATCGCCCGACGCGGTCGGAAGCACGCTTCCTGATCGACAAACCAGCGGCCAAATGACAGCACGGGAACTCGCCATGAACAAGGACACACTCGCCGCGCCGATCAACCCGGCGCGCCGCGACTTCCTCAAGACCACCGCGGCGGGCGCCGCCGCGGCCGCCGCCAGCAGCTTCGTGGAACTGGCAAGCACGGGCAAGGAGGCTTCGGCCTTCGCTTACGAGCCCTACTACACCGACGACCAGCTCACCACCATGGTGACCAGCTGCGCGCACAACTGCGGCTCCCGCCACATGCTGGTCGCGCACAAGAAAGGAGACGTGATCGTTCGCCTGTCGTCCGATGACGGCCGCTACCAGGCAGGCGGCGCCTTTGGTTTCGAGACCGAGGCGGTGCCGCAGCTGCGCGCCTGCTTGCGCGGACGCTCTTACCGCGCGCGGCTCTACTCCGCCGAGCGCCTGCTCTACCCGATGGTGCGCGTGGGCGAACGCGGGGAGGGCCGCTTCAAGCGCGTGTCGTGGGACGAAGCGCTCGACCGCATCGCCAAGAAGATGATCGAGCTGAAGGACACCTACGGACCGACGGCCATCCTCGACCAGTCCTATGCCGGAGCCTCCTACGGTGTCCTGCACAAATCGGATCAGATCGAGGGCTTGCTGGCACGTTTCCTCGGGATGTTCGGTTGCCGAACCAGCTCCTGGTCAGTGCCAAGCTACCAGGGCACAACCTTCTCCAGCCGCACCACGTTCGGCACCATCGAGGACGGCAACGAGGACGACGCCTTCGCGCACTCGAAGCTCATCATCATGTGGGGCTGGAACCCGGCCTACACCTTCCACGGCGGCAACACGTTCCACTACATGCGGCTGGCCAAGCAGCGCGGCTGCAAGTTCGTCGTGGTCGACCCCCAGTACACGGATTCGGCGTCGGCCTATGACGCCTGGTGGATTCCCATCCGCCCCAATACCGACGCGGCGATGCTGGCCGCGATGGCGCACTACATCTTTGTCAATGAGCTGCAGGACCAGGCCTTCATCAACCGTTTCTGCCTGGGCGTGGACGCGGGCACGATGCCGGACTGGGCGCGCGGGCACGAGAACTTCAAGGACTACATCCTCGGCACCTACGACGGGCAGCCGAAGACGCCGGAGTGGGCTGCCGAGATCTGCGGCGTGGCGGCAGACGACATCCGCAAGCTTGCCGACATGTACGCCCGCACCAAGCCGGCGGCGCTGAAGGCCTCGTGGTCACCCGGGCGCAACGCCTACGGCGAGCAGTACAACCGCATGGCGGCGGCCCTGCAGGCAATGACCGGCAACATCGGCATCCTCGGCGGCTGTGCGGAAGGCGTCGGCAAGGGCTGGCACGCGGAAGCGGTGGCCTACCCCTATGACGAGTACGCCAACGTGTGGTCGGCTTCCATCAAGTCCGACCGCTGGGCGCATTGCGTACTCAACTACCCCGACGTGCGGCGCGAGGAGATCGGCCTGTGGCCGCGCGCTGACCAGTTCGACGGCGTCATCCCGAACATCAAGGCGATCTGGTGGCATGGCTCGGACTGGTTCAATCAGCTGACCAACATCAACAAGGAAATCGAAGCCATCCGCAAGCTCGAGCTGGTGGTATGCGCCGACTCCACGATCACGCCCTCGGGGCTGTGGGCCGACATCCTGCTGCCGGTGGCCACGCACTTCGAACGCCACGATGTCGCCTTGCCTTGGTACAAGGGGCACTACTACATCCATCGGCCCAAGGTCATCGCCCCGCTCGGCGAGTCCAAGAGCGACTTCCAGATCTTCACCGAGCTCGCCTATCGCCTCGAGGCCCTCGACCCGGCCCGACTGTCAGGTTTCGGCAAGCGCTACAACCCCAAGGCCGACCGCAGCTACTTCGAGAACGACGATCCGGTAGACGAGGCCTATCTGGTGGACTGGTGGCACCGGGTGCAATCGCACCAAGGGGTCACGATGAGCTGGGAAGAATTCAAGCAGCGCGGGGTATACAAGTTCGAATTCGCGCAACCGCACGTAGCGTTCCGCGACCAGATCGAAAAAGGGGTGCCGTTCAACACCCCGTCGGGGCGGATCGAGATCTTCTCCACCACGCTGGCCCAGGTCAGCGACTGGACCAAGACCCAGTACGGTTACCCGATCCCGGCGATCCCGAAGTGGATCGAGCCCTTCGAGTGGCTGGGCGATACCGGCAAGGCCGCGAAGCATCCCTTCCACCTGATCTCTCCGCACCCGCGCTGGCGCACCCACAGCATCTTCAACAACATTCCCTGGCTGCGGGAGACCTACCAGCAAGAGGTCACCATCGCAGCGCGCGATGCGGAGCGGCTCGGCATCCGCACCGGTGACGTAGTGGAGGTGTGGAACGAACGCGGCAAGGTGGTGGTGCCGGCCTATGTGACCGAACGCTGCATGCCGGGCGTCCTCGTGCTGCATGAGGGCGCGTGGATGGATCTCGACGACAAGGGCGTCGATCGCGCGGGTAACCCGGATTTTCTGACCGACGACCAACCCTCGCCTGCCGGGGCATTCGCCTACAACACCGTGCTGGCCGACGTGAAGAAGACGACGCTGGAGCATCGCCCAGGCTGGGATTCGCTCGCTACCGCGCGCTCGATCGTTTTCCGACGCGACTATTGAGGATGCGCTCATGAGCAAGAAGCTCGATATGGACGAAGTCCGCTCGGCCCTCGAACGCCAGGCGGCCCAGACCTACAGACCCGTCAAGCCAGCGGTACAGCTGGGCTTCGTGCATAACAACGTCGACTGCATCGGTTGTCGCGCCTGCGAGATCGCCTGCAAGGACAAGAACGGTCTCGCCCCCGGGCCGCGCTTCCGGCGCGTGATGTATGTCGAAGGCGGCCATTACCCCGACGTGTTTGCCTACAAGGTGAACATGAGCTGCAACCATTGCGCCGATCCTGCCTGCCTGCCCACCTGCCCGACCGGTGCGATCTGGAAGCGGGCCGACAACGGCGTCGTCGACATCGACTCCACCCTCTGCATCGGGTGTCGGCGCTGCGAGGCGGCCTGCCCCTACGGCGCGCCGCAGTGGGACCCGACCGAGCACATCGTGAAGAAATGCAACATGTGCATCGACGAGCTCGAGGCCGGGCGTAAGCCTTACTGTGTGATGGCCTGTATGATGCGGGTACTGGATATCGGTCCGATCGACGCGTTGCGGGCGGGGACGTACCCGACGACCGCGGTCGGCCCGGGAGACAGGGTCACTGGACAGGTCAAGGACATGGCGAACCCCGCGCTCACCCACCCATCGATCGTTTTCGTGCCACATCGCCGAGGTCGCGTAGATGAGTGAGCACGCGCGCTGGCCAGGGCAGGAGGCGGCGCAAGCGCTCGCCGCCGACGCCGACATGCTGAGTTTCCTGCATGCCAGCGAGCTCGATGCGGCCGTGCTCGAGAGCCTGCGCGCGGTCGGCTTTCCGGCCAATCTCGCGCTGCTGCCCGGCGATGCGATGGCCAGGGAGGCATGGCGCGCACTGTCTGCTGCGCTGCGCGAGATCCCGGTGCAACCGGACGCAGCCGCGCTGGATGAGCTCGCCGCGGAGTTCGCCGCGATCTATCTCACCGGCGCGTACCGGCTGTCGCCGTGCGAATCCTACTGGCTCGATCAGGACCATCTGCTCTACCAAGGGCCAATGTTCGAGCTACGCCAGCGCTATGCCGAGGCGGGGCTGCGTGTCAAGGACTGGCGCAAGCGTCCGGAAGACCACATGACCCATCAGCTCGGCTTCGTCGCAAGGCTGCTCTCGGCGGCGCGGAGCGAAGAGAACTGGAAACAGCTCGCCAGCTTCCTCGACCAGCACCTGTTGCGCTGGATCCACGACTTTGCGCGTGCGGTGCACGCGCGGACGGGCGCCTCTTTCTATGCTGCACTCGCCGTGCTCACCGCGACCTGGTGCGCGAGCCTGCGAGCCTGCATCGACGTCCCGCCCATGGCGCATGCCCAGCCGGCGGAAGCGCGTAGCGATGCGAAGGACGTGCAGCACTGAGCCCGAACGGAAGCTTGCGAGTGCCGATACGTGTCGTTGCGGCCCGCCAGGACAGCCTGGCGCGCCAGATGCTCTGGAGAATCCTGATTGTTGCGAGCGCCGCCTCGGTCGCGTTCGCGACGGTCTTCGTCGCGCTTTACCTCGATCAACTCAAGGCGACGCGCGCCGATGCCTCGCTCAACCTGAACCGGATGCTCGCGACCACCTGGGAAAACGCGATGCTCAAGCGCGACGTCGAGGGCTTGCGCGAGATCGTCTCCAGCCTGGGTGCGCTGCGCGATATCCGTGACGTCCTGGTACTCGCCCCCAATGGTGAAGTGCGCTTCGCCTCCAACCCGGTCCGGCTCGGAATGCAGCTCCCCGGGCTCGTGGCCTCGACAGCGGGCGGAATGGCCACGAGCCGGTTCGAGCATGGCATCGAGGATGAGGAAGTGCTGCGTTCGATCAATCCGGTGCCCAACCGTACAGAGTGCGTGCCGTGCCATGGCCCGGTGTCGTCGTCGCCGATCAACGGCGTCCTCGTGATCGACTACGACGCCACCCCGGTGCGCCAGCAGGCGCTTGCGAGCGCCGCCCTGTTCGCGGCTGCGGGCGGGCTGGTCATCGTGCTCACAATCATGGCGGTATGGTGGTTGTTGCGCAGACGGGTGCTCAACCCGCTTGCGCACCTCGATCGCGCCGCAGGCGCGCTCGCCGCTGGCGATCTGAGCGCGCGCGTCGAGGTCGCCCACCTCGACGAGATCGGGCGCAGCGCACAGCGCTTCAATACGATGGCCGACGCGCTCCAGCGCGAACTCGGCCGCCACGCCGCGCACCGCAAATATCTGCAGGACCTCATCGATGGCCTGCCGGACGGGCTGCGCGTCATCCGCAAGTCCGACTTCATCGTGGTTAGCGCAAACCGGGCGTTCGGCGAGCAACTCGGCTTGTCCGCGATGGAGGGCCAGCCCTGTTACATCTCCAGTCACGGCCGCAGCAGCCCCTGTCCGCCCACGATGGTGCGGTGCCCTGTTGCCGAGCTGCAGGCGCATGGCCAGGTCCTGAAGTGCCACCACCGTCATCGGCGTGCGAGCGGCGAGGAGTTCGCGATCGAGGTACACGCCGGCCTCATCGATGTCGAGACGGAGGGTGGGCGCGAGCGCTACATCGTCGAATCGGTCCGCGATGTCAGCCGCGTGGCAAGCATCTCGCAGGAGCACAGGATGACCGAACTCGGCTTGCTCGCAGCCGGCATTGCGCACGAGATCCACAACCCGCTCGGTTCACTGCGCCTTGGCCTCGAGGCGATGGAGCGCCGCTTGCGCGGACGCCCCGAGCGCGACGATCGCATCGACGACTACCTGCGCACGATGGATGAGGAGATTGACCGCTGCCTGCAGGTCACCCAGCGGCTACTGATGCTGTCCCGCCCGCCCCAGGCTCGTGTCCAGCCGGTGGATGTCAATCCGGTGCTTGCGGACACCTCCTGCCTGCTCGCCTACGATGCGGAGAATCGCCAGATCGAGCACATCCTTGAGGCCGACAAGGCGGCACCGCGGGTGTGGGCGGACGACGCCGACCTGCGGATGCTTATGATCAACCTCGTGCAGAACGCCCACCATGCGATGCCCTCGGGAGGGCAGGTGACCCTGCGCAGCCACATCATCGGAGACGAGGTGCTGATCGAGGTGGAGGACACCGGGGTTGGGATCCCCGAAGACGACGTTCCGCATCTCTTCGAGCCTTTCTTCAGTCGGCGCGCGGATGGCGAACCGGGAACCGGGTTGGGGCTCAGCATCTGCCGCAGCATCGTGGACCATTACGGTGGCCGCATCGCGGTCGAGAGCCGCCCGGGCGAGGGCGCGCGCTTCAGGGTGTCTCTGCCCCGGGTGCTCGAATGAGTCGCAGCAAGGTCATCCTCGTCATCGATGACGACCGCGGCTTTCGCGGCCTGCTGACCGCCCAGCTCGCCGACATGGGCTACGACACCACGGGTGCTGCAAGCTGGGCCGAGGCGAGCGCCTGCCTCAAGGAGATCGAGCCCGACCTCATCTTGCTCGACATGAAGCTGCCCGACACCACGCCCGAGCTCGCAGTGCCCGAGCTCGCTGCCGAGTATCCCGTCATCGTGCTTACTGGCTACGGCAGTATTCGTAGCGCGGTCTCGGTCATCCACGCCGGCGCCCTCGACTATCTGACCAAGCCCATCAGTCTCGCCGAACTCGAACTCACCATCGCCCGCGTCCTCGACAACGCCGAGATGCGTCGTTCGAATGCGCTCTACAAGCGTCAGCTGGCGGCACGCCAGGGATCGGGGCTGATCGGAAACTCGGCGGCGATCCTGGCGCTCGAGAGCCTCATCGACGCGGTCGCCCCGACCAACGCCACCGTGCTGATCCATGGTGAATCGGGCAGCGGAAAGGAGGTCGTCGCCAGCGCGATCCATCAGCGCAGCGAGCGCAAGAACCGCGAGCTGGTGACCGTCGACGCCACGACCTTGTCCGAGACGCTGTTCGAGTCCGAGCTCTTCGGCCACGAGAAGGGTGCATTTACCGGCGCCGACCGGCAGAAGAAGGGCCTGATCGAGGCCGCCGAAGGCGGCACCCTGTTCCTCGACGAGATCGGCGAGGTCAGCCTCGCCAACCAGGCCCGCCTGCTACGCCTCTTCGAGAGCGGCACGTTCCGCCGTGTAGGCGGCACCAAGACGCTTCGGGCCGACGTCCGCTTCATCGTCGCCACTCACCGCAACCTCGGGCTCATGGTGCGCGAGGGGCGCTTTCGCAGCGACCTCTTCTTCCGTCTCTCCAGCTTCGTGCTCACCTCGCCACCACTGCGGGACCGTCGCGAGGACATTGCCCTGCTCGCCGAGCACTTCCTGTCCCAATTCTGCCGTGGCCAGAAGAAACTGTTCGCCCGCGACGCGATCACCACGCTGACGGCCTACGACTGGCCGGGCAACGTCCGTGAGCTTCGCAACGTGATCGAACGCGCGGTGATCCTGGCTCGCAATGCAGTGGTCATCCGGCGCGATCACGTTTCGATGCCCGAACTGGAGGGTGCGAGCGTACTCAGCTTCAGTTTCGAGCACCCGCCGACGCTCAAGGATCTCGAACGCAGCTACTTCCTGCGCACGCTTGAACGTTTCGGCGGTAACCGCGCGCGTACCGCAGCCGCGCTCGGCATCAGCGAGCGAAACGTCTATCGCCTCATCGGTTTGTATGGTGCGGAGCTCACTTAGCGCGTGTTCGCCCACCCGCCCCCCATTGCGTCGAGGCGGGCGTCGACGCCTGAATGGGTCGAGCACTGCTCGGCGGTGAGTCACTCGGTCTCGGGGTTGGCGAGCGTGTCGGCGGCGACGAAGCCGGTGGGCTCAGGCGTTTGCCCAGATCCTGGGCGCGCGGCCGGCGTCTGGGTATCCAGCAGAATCCTCCAGCGCCGGAAGCTTGACTCGCTTCGCCCCCCGCGCACGCAGAACGGCTCGATCCCGAGACCGCTCGCAGCTAACTGCGCAAAGACGGTTTCCCACTCCTGGCGGCTGCGCCGCCGTCACTTGTCGTTGGTCGCTGTCGCCCTGGTCACCGCTGATTCCTCCCTCATGAACGTGGGAGGGATTGTTGTGCGAGGGCGCGGGCGGGAAAAGAACACCGCTCACCCTCCGGGCGGTCAGCAACTGATCGATCCTGTAGAAGCGTTCGCCCCGGTTCATGCTGGGAGACCGTTCGGTGAAATACAGAGAGCATGCCGAAGCGGGCGCACCGGGTGAGCCTTGGATGTCCGAGAATCCCAATCGAAAAAACGACCACCCAGGAGTTCGTATCATGACCCAGAAGTTCGATACTGCGTTGTCGCTCGCCCTTGAAGCTCACTCCGGCCAGATCCGAAAAGGGACCGAGAACGCGCTTGGTTTGCCATTGCCGTACATTACGCACCCGGTTGCCGTGGCGACCTTGGCGCAACGCTACGGAGGCAACGAGGACCAAGTCATCGCGGCGCTGCTGCACGACGTTCTCGAAGACGGTGGCCCGCAGTGGGCGGATCCGATCCGCGACGCCTTTGGTGGCCAGGTCCTCGACCTCGTGCGGTTCTGTACCGATGGCCTGCCCGATGCGCAGGGGCAGAAAAGCCCCTGGCGCGAGCGGAAGGAGCTCTACCTCGCCCACCTGCGCGCGGCGGAAGGTGAGGGCGTTCTCGTTTCTGCCTGCGACAAGCTGGCCAACCTGCAGGCAATCCTGCTCGATCTGACGGAGATCGGTGAGTCGGTGTGGACGCGCTTCACCGGAGGCAAGGATGGATCGCTGTGGTACTACGTGGAGTTGGTCGAGGCCTTTGGCGGACGGGTGCCGGCGGCGCTGGAGGTGGCCTTGAGGCGTGACTTGGCGGCGGTGTTGGAGCTCGCATCGGCGCGGATGGATGAGGTGTCCAAGCCGTCTGCTGAGTAGCCGTGCTCATGTTCCTCGCTACTCTCGTCTCCCCATCAACGCTCACAGCAGCTACATCCAAGGAGATTTCGGGCAGGTTCTCTTCAAGAGGCCAAACCAAGCCGTGCGCGACTGGTGCAGCCCCGCCTAACAAGGAAAGGTTTATTATTTCAATCGCATGCTCTGGACGATCCAGCCCTGTCGATGAAGGAGATCACTATGCGAGTCAAGGGAGTAAGCCCTGATGGCAAGAAGGCCGTGGAGTTCGAGAGCGAACTGATCGGCCGCGAGTTCATTGACCGAATGGTCAATTTCGACCTGAGCGAGGACGACATCCGGAAACGGATTGATCGACTCGCAGTCTCGGCTGACGTCAAGTCTCTCCTCTATTCCTTGGCAAAAGCGAGCATCGCGATCGGCGCACAGGTCGTCCGCATTGGACGCAAGGTGATCGATTACGTGTGCATGCTGGTCAAGGAGTTTCCCAAGGTGACCTTCTTCGCGTTGCTTGGGGCGATCGCCGGATTTTTGGTGGCGACGATCCCCATCCTCGGAGTCGTCCTGGGGCCGATCGTGACCCCGATCGCCATCGCCGTCGGCGCGGCGTTTGGTGTGCTTGAAGATATCCGGGATCAAGCCCTCAAGCGCAAGATCACCGAGTTCCATGCCCAGTTCGCTCCGCTTGCGTGAACCACATGAAGGACAATCAAACCGACTGGTTCGCTGGCGTGGACGAAGTCGTGTCCGAACCGCTCAAGTTCAAGCTTCAATTGGCTATCGGCGAGGATGCGTACACGAGCCTGCGTGTCAGGAAGGCCGTGTTCGAGGCGTGGGACGTCTTTGGGGCGGCAACGTCTGCAGCGGCGATCGCGAAATCCTCCGCTGTCGCCTCAGCTCTTTTCCCGTCGTCGGGCGTCCTGTCGGCGATCGGAATCGGGACGGCGACGACGCCCGTGGGGTGGGTCGTCGGCGCAGCAGTCGTTGCTGGCGGGGCCTGGATCGGCATTACGCGCTATGTGCGCGAACACGCCGATGCACGGGTCAAAACCGTACCTGAATTCATCAATACCCCGCTCGACATAATCGGCCTGGCCTTGTTCGACTTGATGGCGCCGCTGGTACTGAAGGTTGCGCATGTGGACGGTGAGATCGATCAGGCTGAGGCGCAGGCGATCGAACGCTGGTTCGTTCGGGAATGGGGGTACGACCCGAGTTTCGTCCAGAAGGGCCTCGCATTTTTCGATTCGCGCCTTGACGAAGTGCGGATCGCCGACATTGCCACGGCTTTGGCCCGTTACAAGCGAGAGAGCCCGGACTGCAACTATCGGGTGATGACCCGCGAGGTGGTGCGCTTCCTGAGGGAGGTCATTGAGGCTGATGGCGTCATCGACGAGCGTGAAGAAATGGCAGTGGAGCGCATCGCTCACATATTCGAAGATGAAGGGCGAGTTCACCTGGGCCGGAGCGCCAAAGAACTGGGTCGCAAGCTGTCTGATTCGGCGGAGACTGCCGGCGGTGCCGTTGCCGAGGGGGCTACGTGGGCGCTGAATACCACGGTTGCGGGCGCTTCCCAGATCGGGCTTACCGCCTCGGACGCACTGACTGCGACTGTGCGTTCGGGGGTGGCTGGGGTGTCCCGGCTTGGAGGTCTGTTCGTGCGCGGAAAGAGGACAACCGATCGGCAAGACTGACTCCGAAGCGGCACGTTTTCGTGCGGCCCATGAAGAGCGGTCGCTTGCATGCTGCAGCCCGACTTGGCAGCGGTGTTGAAGCTTGCCCGACTGCGGACGGAATGATTTAAGCAGCTCGCTCAGATTCCCTTTTCGTGGTTCCGGTCGCCTCTGACCATCCCATCCACGCCCGCATCCGCGACTTGGAACTTGGCTCGACCTCGTCCTGGTGACGGTGACCGCAGTGGCGGTCGCCTTACCACTCGGAAGAAGTGACCGATCGGAAAGAGCTAGAGAATTTCGATGAAATTGTGAGTAAGCTGCCTCGTTGATAACGTATTTCGAGCCGAGCAAACAGATTTCGAGGATTCGATGCCCACGATTGGCTACGCACAACTCATCAGCCGACTCTCTCTGGCCGTCCGACCGTTGGCGAAGCCGGCGGAGATCAGCGGCTCGGTCAATCGGCGTGTGGATTCGGCCGACCGCGTCCTTTTCCCGCGTGGCGTCGCCATCGAGGACACGCTGGTCGGCCACCTCGAATTTGCCCTGCGCCATGAGGGCGTGAATCTTGAGGTCATCGACGCCCTGTTCGAGCATCTCCCGCCGCAGGACTTGCTGGCCCGGTTGAATGCGGCGCCCAACGGCGCGCACATCCGGCGGGCTTGCCATCTTTGGGAGTGGCTGACGGGACAGGAGCTCCCGGCGGAGGCCTTGCCGGCGGGAGGCTACGTCGACCTGTTTCCTGCGGACGATTACGTCACCGCCGGGCAGCCCACCAACGACCGCAAGTTCCGCGTGCGCAACAACGCACTGGGAACGGCCGACTTCTCCCCAGTGGTGAGGCGCGCGGCGCTTCCGAGCGCACCTTCGTTGCCAGAACTCCTCGACAAGGCGCGCGAGACCCTGGCGTCCGTGACGGACCCGTCGCTCCATGAGCGCGCGCTGAGCTACCTGTACCTTTCAGAGACCCGTAGCAGCTTTGAGATCGAGCGCGAGCATCCGAGCTCGGACAAGCAGGAGCGCTTCGTTCAACTGCTCCGGCGGGCTGGAGAAACCATGCAGGTCACCGAGGACTGGCTGGTGAGCCTGCAGAACGCCGTCGTGCGCGACGTCTACAGCCAGGAAGCCTCCTACCGGACAAGGCAGAACTGGCTGGAGGACGCCACCGGCCGCGTCACCTTCTTTCCGGTGCCGCAGGCCGAACTCGCGCGCGCGATGAGGGGCTGGGATGCCTTCATCAACGATGACCACCGCTGTACCGATGTACTGGTCAAGGCAGCAGCGGCAGCGTTTGGCTTCGTCTACCTGCACCCCTTCATGGATGGCAACGGGCGCCTGCACCGGTTTCTCATCCATCACGTGCTGACGCACTCGGGGCTGCTGCCGACCGGAACGGTGGTACCCGTATCCGCCGTCATCCTGAAGAACATCCCGGCCTACCTCGAGGTGCTGTCGGGCTTCTCCCTGCCGGTGACGCGGCTCTGGCGCTATGTACGCGCCGAGGAGGCTCATGTGACGGCGCATCCCGGGAGCAGGGCCTACCGGTTCTTTGATGCCAGCAGGGAAGTGGCTTTCCTGCACAGCATGATCCAGCAAGCCGTGGAAGACGAGATTCCCCGCGAGCTGGCTTGGTTGAGCGGCTACGACAAGGCCTTCGCGCAGCTGGATGCAGAGTTCGATCTGCCCAGGAAGGACCTGTCGGCCTTGATCCGAATGGCGCAGTCGAATGAGGGGCGGCTCTCCGTGAGGCGGCGAAAACAGTATTCTCATCTGCCTGCCGACGTGCTGGACCGTGTTGAAGAAGTGGTGCGGGAGTCGTTTGGGCTCACGCCGGAGGACGGCTCCGAGGCAAGGTAGGGTTTGGCTCTCTTCGATTCGAGCGCCACGAACGCTGCGTGTTGTGAGGAAAATTCGAGTGTTGTGACGATTTTTCGAGTTCGGCGGGTGAGGCGTGTCGGATACGAACATCGGCTCGTCGGCCGGAACGGCCATCGAACTAGGCGACTTGGTAGGTCCATCCTTGGGCGTAAACCGGACGTCAGTCATCCGGCCTTGTTCAATACCGGGCCTCGCTTCTAGGGAATGAAGAAATATGCGGGTTCTTCGATGTGGAGGGTAGCACCAGCGCTGTACCCGACGCGTAGCCGACCACCTAGGCAAGGTTGTGGCCGGCCCTCAGGTTAACTGTTGTTGGCATCCCGTTTGCCTCTCTTGGCTCGCGCGCGCGGGGCGGCGTCAGTGTCGCTGTCGAATCCAAAGGATTTCTGCACGGGTTGGCCACCCGATGCCAGGAATGACGGGGCGACTTGATCCTTTGCGCGCTGTGCGAGGGTGATGAACTGCGCGAGGGTCTCCATGAGCCTACGTTCGCGTGCCGTGTGTTGAGGCTCCTGTTGAGGTTTCGGTTCATTTTCGGTCGATTCACCCGCCAGGCGAAACTGACCTACGGCCCCAGGAACGATTTCGATTCCCAGGGTGCGTGGGAGCATCTTGGGCAGCTCCAAGAACACGTCCAGGCCGTCGAACGTTTCTGCCATCCATTCGAACTCGGCCCAGCAGATGTCAGCGCCCGAGATGTCCAGCCAACTGAACTCGGGGCGCAGCAGCCGTTCGGCACCCTTTGCCGCCTTCAGCCAGCCTTTGTCCCACGCACGCGGGCCGGTCAGCGCGGCCATGGCACCGAACCAAGCGGCAGCCATGGGCGCAAACCCATGCGCGCGCTGCAGCAGGAAAACGTGCGACGTGCCCCGGCCCACCTGGAACGCGGCGGCAGCCAGAAGCAAACTGTCGAATGCTGGTGCCGGCGTGCTTCGGGATGACTGCGCCCGTTGGAGAATGTCCGAAGCGATCCGGTTGAACGCACCGACGCGTTCCTCAATCGAGTCGCTGGATAACCCTGGAATCTCGTTGAACATCGGCGACGACGCCAAGACAGCACCTTTTCGGTCGTAGGCCCCGTAGTAGGCGCCTGCCGCATCCAGCACGTAACTGGCTGCTTCGGACGGGGAAAGGTGCTCCTCGATACGGGCGCTGGCGATGGCCCACACAGGAAGCAGTTGTTCGATGCCCACTGGTCTGCGCGCAAAGCGCCGGTCACTTTCCAACAGGCGGAGCCTGTTGGTGCAGGCATGGGTGGCCTCGTTGCTCCCCCAGATGAGGGCTGCACGTGCAATCGGGGTGGTGAAGCAGCCGGAGAACCGGGATAAGGGCAGATTCTGCAGGCTGGTTTCGCTCTCCATCTGGGACAGCGCTTCGCCTACGGCGATGGAAGACCAGCGGTCGGGCCTTTGCTCGCTAGTGCCCATGACGTTACGCCGCATCTCAAACTGGCGCCAGTCGCTGGCTAGCGCAACGCGGCCATACAGGCTGAGGGGCGACGCTTCGTCGGCAAAGGTTCGGAGCCAGGAAAATGTTTCCGTAGCCGTGTCGTCAGGAACGACGATCAACGCCGGTACTTCGTAGCGCCCCCCGCCTCGCACATCCCGATAGCCGACAGCCAACTTGGCCCCGCGTAGGCTCAGGTCGGACTGAATGCGGTCGAGATCCGGCAGCTGATGCTCTCCCAGCAGTACGTCGAGCAAGTCCTCACGGTCGATGGTTGCCCAGCGGATTTCATCGTGCCTCATGATTTGTCACCAGGGAAAAGGTCGTCCAGCTCCATGTGCTGGGGTTGCGCAAACGCATTTTCCAGCGGTTGATTCGTGTCCCCGGTGCGGTACGCGTTGAGGGCCGTCTTGGCACGAGTGATGGCCGTGAAGCCCAGACGGCGGCGGTTCAGTGGGTAGCTGGCCAGCTCTTCGACTGCGAACAGGTGAACCGCACGGAACTCGGTGCCCTTCGAAGCGTGAATAGTAAGCACATGGATGGGCTTGTTGTCAGAAAAACTAGAGTCGTCATCCACGCCGTGTACGCAGACCTGCTTCGAGAGCTTGGTCTTGTTAAAACGGATGCGCAGATCTTCGAGGGTTTCGCGCTTGCCGCAGAAGATACCGATGGTGTCGTCCTTGAAGGCATCGAGCTGAATCTCGATTTTCTCGAGCATTTTCTCGAACTGCTCGTCGCGGTTCGCACATGGATTCATGTGTGCGCTCGATTCGCCCTGTGCTTTCAGGTCGTAATTGGACATCGCTTCCAGGCTGTCCGCCGGATTCTCAGGTGGCATGAGCCTGTCTGCGACCTTGGCGATCCTCTGGCCGATACGGAAGTGTCGCTTCAACGTGTGCGGTTGCAAGGCAAGTTTCTCGACGGCCGACAATCCATTTTTGTCATAAATTCCCTGCCGCGCGTCGCCACAGATGGCGACGTTGTCGCTTAGAGACAAAAGAACTTCGAGTTCATCCGCGGTAAGATCTTGTGCTTCGTCGACGAAGATGGCGCTGAAAAGCTGTTTTGTAGGCAGCTTGGCATTGGCCTCGCGCAGCATTTCAAGAATTGCTGGTCGTGTGGCGTCATCGAAGTCAGCGCCTTTTGGAACCGCACGTTGCCCGAGATTTTCGAGAATGTGCGATGAAGCCCATGAGTGGTAGGTTCTGACTTGATTCGGGGAAATCAATCCGCTTGCGCCGATCCCGGAGCGGATGAAATTGGCAAGTGCCTTGGTGTAGGTAACGATCAAGACATTCTTTTCACCCATACCGGCAATGAATTGCGCACGTAGCAGCAAGAGATTTGTTTTTCCGGAACCCGGCGGTCCGACCAGGGAGTAGCGACCATGGGCTGGCAATTGAATGAAGGCCTTCTGATCTTCATCAAGTTCGTTTTTCGAACGCCACCAACTTCTGTTCATCATTGGTTATCTCCCAGTTGCAGCGATTGACTTTCCTGTGTGTCTTGAAGGTTCAGTCCATGAAGGCTGGCGGAGTTCTCCCCGCCTTCAATCCGGTCAAGGGCACGGCCAACCAAGTTCGCCAGCTCATTGGTTACAAGGGTTGCGGCCTCATCTTCGGCTTCCTGAATCACCGCAACGCCCACAGGCCTGTATTCAATAGCAGGTGCCTCATCGTCACGGCCAGCGGACAGAAATTGCGCACCAACGCGCAAATTCGCACTTCGCTCATAGAGGCCAGCCTGCCAGTCGAATCCAAGGTGGCAACTGATGGACAACTGCTTGTCCACGGCCAATTCGTATCTGACGTCCATCGGCGCACCGGGTGATGGTGGCTTCATGGTCAACGGCAACTGTGCACCACAGATGTGGATCAGTTCTGCGCGGATTCGATCGGAGAATCGCTTCATGAATTCCGCCCTCTCGAATTCGAGTCGTGCGGCAGAGGATTCCCCTGCCCCACGCCGGTTTGTGATCGCCCCTTTGGCGAGCCTTCCTCGCAAGGCGCTGACTGGATCGCTTGCGCCTTCGAGTACGAAATCTTCCCAACCCACGACCGCGAGCCGAGTATCAAGGTCTTTGATCAGACAGCGAGATGACAAGGCCTTGAGGGCCAGCAATCGGTTCGGGATGGGGTCTGCGAAAGAAGGCTGCTTGGCGAGTACCGCTCTGGCAACCAGCCATCGATTCCCGAGCGACATCTCATGCTTGAACAGCGGCTCCTTCTTGATCAAATCGTGCAGCACCGCGCCAATCTGGTAGATGTTGAGACCACGCCAGAGCTTGGCGGTCGGCTCATCAAGGCGAAACAGGTATTCGGGGGAACTGTACTGCGCGGTTGCCAGGAAGGGACGCTGGTTGCCGTGATCGGTCACACAGGCGTCGCTAGCATCCGGCGAGTCGAATTCACGAACGACACCGAGATCAAGCAGCTTGAGATACTTGAAATCAGGAGAAACGTGAATATTCTCAGGCTTGATGTCTCGATGAACGATATTCAGCGAATCGAGGAAACGAACGGCTTCGACGAGTTGGGATATGAGTGGCACAATTGCGCTATCTGGTACTTCGCCGAGCTTGTTAGTTAACTGTGGCCACTCGATGTATTCCATTTCGACGAAGGCGGTGCCCTCCGTCTCTACGACTTGATAGGTCTGAACCAGTGATGTGCAGCCGTGCCCAATCAGTCGCTTTTGAACATCCAGGCGATGCCTTTCGGCATCACCACCAGCGCCTGAGAAGAAACGTGGATTGAATGCTTTGAGCGCACTCGAATTGCCATTGCGAACTACTCGATAGACCGCTGCCGATCCTCCAGCAGCAAGAAAGTCAAGGTGTTCGTATCCGCCAGTTGCGTTCAGGAACCGACGGACACGAGTGGTCAGGTCTTCAATGATTTCGCTTGCTAAATCGGGCATATTTTCCTCCGGGGGTCAACAATACCAGCGTATTAAGACCCTGCACTGAACTATGCATATAGATTGCGTTGCTGCATGCCAGTGGCGTCCTGCACGACGGGCCGTAGCATAACCGTGCCGAGCGGCCGCTGTAGAGCATTCTGCGCCCACCTGCCATGAGGTAACCGACTGTCCGTTCAGGCCGAACAAGGGACCGTCGTCGCAAAAATTTTGGCACAGCACCGATGGCACTGAGACACAGGAAGCTCTCGCAGGGATCTCCACGTTATCCACGAAATCTGTGGATGAACGAACGAGGACGGTCCTGTACGGTCCCGGCACAAGAAGGCGACCAACTCGATGGGGGATTATTGCGTTCCGGTCTCCGCGTGCAGCAGTTTCAAGGCATCGAGAATGGGGTGCCCGCCGGCCTTCCACTCAACCACCATTCGGCAAACGCCGCGAGATTCTTGTGCGTCGAATGCACCTGCTCCAACTCAGCACCACGATTTGGTGACCCGTTCGGCTCCCGCAGCACCAGAGCCGCATGAATCTGCGGCGGGATCCCCCGCATGTAAGGCAGGTAGTCATCCACGAAAGCCACCGACTGCAGTTCGCGCAGGGCGGCCGCCTTGGGACTCTCCGCCGACTGTGCATTCGCAGTTGCGATCACGCGCTCGATCGGGAAACCCAGGCCGCGGAGGTTGCGAAGCCGGGCCGTTTCGAACTGCATTTCCATGGCCGTGACGCAGACGAGATCGTAACCAGCCTCCACCAGCTCACGGCACGCTTCCAACGCGCCCGCCATGGCAGGGATCGACGACCAGAACTCGGCATCGAAGCACTTTCGAAAGGTCTCAAGCTCGTCGCCAGTCAAGCGCCGCACGTCCCAACGATCCATCGGCCAGTACGCCGCCGGATCGCGCAATGCGGGCCGACGACCGAAGGCCTTGGCCCAAGCATCCGCATAGGCGTGATGGTAATCAACGAGAACGCCGTCAGCGTCCAGAGCAATGATCGGTCTCATGGTGTTCCGCTGGATGATTGGCGTGAGTCGGGCATAAGGATCCCCCCGCCCCTGCCCTCGTTCAAGTTTCCGAATTCAGGGATTCAGCTTGCCGAGGCGTTCGGCCAGTCGCGATCTGAAGCGCGCCACCCGTGCTTCCTGCGGTGACGGGCGCCTCCCAACATACAGCCGGTTCCCGTCCAACTCGACGGTCACATTCGTAGGATCGCCCCCGAGCCTCCGCAACAGTGGAGGCCGAATGATGACCAGCCCGCCAGGGCGAATCCTCAGGACTGCCCGCATCGATTTCTTCTCACTTTGCCTAATACCGTGACGCATAGAGCCTCCCTTCCACGCAGGTCGCAAAACACCCATAAGACATATCCCCTTCACCCCTCCGCAATCACGTGATCAACGCCCCTCGATGTTCCGCCAGACCGATCCGCGCCTCGAGGCCGGAGGTGAAGCGCAGGTAGTCGGCTTCGATACCGTCACTGAAGATGACGCCCTCTTCGGGCATCAGCGAGCGCAAGCTCAGTTCCCGGTCGGCTTCGATGGCGCCGAACACCAGTCCGGCCTGCGTCGCGATGCTCGGGAAGGGCTCACGCACGGCGAAGAGCAGCCGGTCGGTGTCCCACGGCAGCGGACGGTACTCCACCGCGGGCGCGACATCCACGCCGAGCCCGGCAGCGATGGCGCGCGCGCCGGTGATAATGCTCTTCATCCATGCGGTCGAACCGAGCCCGGTCGACACGATAAGCCCGCTGGACGAGTGCGTTTCGCGTCGCTCGCCGAGACCGATCTCGTAACGCGCCGAGGTGTGGCTGCGCGGACCGATGAAGAAATCGTTCACCGCCCGCAGCACCTGCCCGTCCGACAGACTCGCCCGGGCCATCGTCACCGCGCGCGCGGCGCGGCGATCGGCGGCGACCTCCTTGAGCACCCTGCCGAGGTCACCGGGTGCAAAAGGCAGCAGGAGTCCGTCGTAGCGGCCCCCCGAGTTCGACAGTTACGCTCGCAAGTCCTTGTTTCTGCTGGAGCGCACTTTCAAAAATGCCACTACAACAGCGCCAGCTGCTCCGGCGCCGTCGGTTTTCCTATTCCTAAGGCATGAAGCACCTCGTTCTGCTCCGTGCTGATCGTCGACACCCCGGCGACCGGCTCGCCGCCGTTCAGGCGCACGCGGTGATGCTGGATGCGCTGCAGTTGTTCGAGCGCCCGCTCGGGCGTGTAGCCCGCGTCGGCGGCCTTGAGCCGGCGACGCATGACCCGATGCAGGATCAGCGCCATGAAGCAGATCGACGCATGCGCGCGGATCCGCTCGGGCAGGCGGTGATACACGGGGCCGATCTCGATCTCGGACTTGAGCACCTTGAAGCCGCGCTCGATGTCGGCGAGCGACTTGTAGCGCTGAATCACGTTCTGCGCGGAGAGCCCCTCGGCGTTGGTGACCAGCAGCAGCTTGCCGTCCATCATCTCGGCCAGGCGCCGGGCCTTGTCGTCGATGTCGTAGCTGAAGAGCTCCTCGGCCAGATCCACCTTGATGATGCGCGACAGGTGCGCTTCGCTCACCACATGGTAGAAGCGCGCCTTCGCGCCGCTGTCCGAGAGCTTGCGACCGCGATACTTGACGCCTTCGTCCTGGTCGGTGAGCTTGCCCGTCCATTGCTCGGCCTGACGCAACAGCGCATCGATGCGCGCGTTGCGCTGCTGCGTCTTGTCGGCGGCGGCGAGCGGATCGTGCGCGACCACCAGCCGCAGCGCGTTCCAGGCGCGCTCCGAGATGACTTCCTGGGTCGCGCCGACGCATTGCTGTTCGTGGAAGGGTTCGAGCAGGTCGATGAACTCGTTGTAACGCCGACCCGGCACCGCGACGATGAATTCGAGCGGCTTGCCGCTGGCCAGACGCACGGACTTCAGGGCCTCGAGGTTATCCAGGCTGAGCAGACCCCGGTCGGCGACCAGCACCAGGCGCTGCACCGCAGGGAAGCGCTCGAGCACTTTGGTGAGCGTGGGCAGCAAGGTCCTGGTTTCGGCCGCGTTGCCATCGAACACCTCATGGTAGATCGGCAGCCCTTCGGCGGTCTGCACCACGCCGAGCATGAACTGACGGGCGATCAGCCCCTCCTTGGCCATGCCGAACTGGCGCACATCGCCCGTCATCTGGCTGAGCCCTTCGCTGCGAATCGTGGTGAGGTCGTAGAACACCACCGACAAGTCCTGATCGATCAGTGGCCGCAGCAGCCCGGCGACCACCGCATCGACCTCGTCCTGGTGATCCATGAGCGCATCGAGGCTGCGCAGCAACTGCTGGTGCGTCACCGCCTTCGGCCTGAAGTCGGGCAGCGCCACCGTGTGCACCCAGCGCAGCACGCCGAGCTTGGATTCGGGGTCGCACAGACGGTTGAGCACCATCAGGCGAATCAGGGCCTCCACGTCCGTGGTGTGGCGGGTGCGGCTAAACACCCGACGCAGCCCCGAGAAGCCCAGCGAGTTCCACAGCTCGGTCAGCGCCCACACGTCACCGAGTGCCCGCGCGGATTCGAACGACACCGTCGGCGCCGGCGGCTTCGCACCCATCGGCTCGCGGCCGGTGATCTTCAGCAGCCCGTTGATCACCGCGTCAAGCGAACCATCGACCTGCTCGGCACGCCCGAGCGTGGCGACGGTGCGCTTCTTCACTCGCCCGGCCTCGTCGCGATAGGACTCGACGAGTTGGACGTAGCGGCGACCTCCGGAGGTGGTGAGCTTCACGTGCATGCCGCCACTCTATCCGCCTACAAAGCAGCGTCAAGTTTGAGGGTGACTGTTACAAACGTGCCACCACAGCGCTTTTGCGGTCGTGGCCCTCAAACCCGCGCCGGTGCTGGAGGCGCCTCCGGAAATGGGGCGAAATTCGGGGTGAACTGTCGAACTCGGGCGGCCCGGATCGGGATTGACACCCACGAGCGGCTGGCCCGCGAGGTACTTCATCGTGTTCGCCACCAACCCGTCCTGCCCAAGCGCCACGACGATATCGTCGGGCCCGTAGAGGAAGTTGGGTAGGAACTGGCGATCCATCACCTGGCGGCGCGGGAACTCGGCGACCGCCTGCATGACCCTGTCGCGCGCAGCGCGGTAGGTGTCGAATTCGCGCTGATAGTCCGCGAAGTCGGCGCCGAGGTGCTCGAGGTAAAAACGCGCCTGGGCCGCCGAGTTGAAGCGAGCGATCAGTTCCTCGAGGCGCGTCCTGCGCGTGACGACGACGATCTTGCGGTCGAGCGTGACGGACATGGCCGATGCTCCCCGCTCACTGCCCGCGGCCGCCCGCGCCCACAAGCGACTGCAGCAGTTCGGGGGACATGTTGAGTTGGCCGATGCGCTCGGCCTTCTCGGCGATGCCGCCGAAGGCGAGCGCGATCAGCTGCGCCGGCGCCATGCCGGTCGAGGCGAGCGCCTGAACGATCTTCGGATCGGCACTGCCAATCGCCTTCATCACCGCCCCCACGCGGAAGGCCTCCGCTTCGGCAGCCGTGCGGGTGTTCTCGGCCTCGAGCCCGACGAATTCCTGGCGCCGGCCCTCCAGCGCAATGCGTGCCTCCAGCTCCGCCGCCTGCAACTCGGCTTCCTTCTCGCGAATCGACGCTTCCGCCGCCATGCGGGTCTCGCGGATCGTGCGCTGCTTGAGTTCCACCGCGACCTCGGTATCGAGCTCGCTCTCGCGGATCGCCCGTTCGTTCTCGACGGCGGCGTTGCGCCGCGCGTAGATCGCGTCATCGGCGGCCTTGAGGATCGTTTCCCGCACCTCGGCCTCGAGCGCCCGCGCCGTCTCCGCCTTGGGCCGCACCGCCGTCACCGAGCAGGAGAGAATCTCGAGGCCGAGCCCGACGATGTCGCCGCGCACCGCGAGCGCCGCCTGCACTTCCGCCGCGATCGCCTCGGCGCCCTGCAGGCACGTGCGCAACGGGCGGCGACTGACGGCCTGCTGCACCAGCACCTCGACCGCGCCTTCGACTCGCGTGCGCAAGTTCTCGGGGTCCTCGGCAGCATAACCGCACCCGTCGGCGGCGAGGGTGAAGTTGAGCATCCCGGCGATCCTCTTGGGATCGGCGATGCGGTAGGCGAGGCTGCCCTGCACCGTCACGCTCTGAAAATCGGCCGTGGTCTGCTCGAAGATGAAGGGCAGCACCTGGCTGCCGACCGGCACCGCCACGAGCGAGCTCGTCGGCGCGTAGTAGAAGAAGGATTGACCCGCGCCCTCCCGCACGATCTGGCCACCGCGCACCTGCATGAGGTAGGTCGTGGGATCGGCCTTGATGAATCGGATTCCGAACATGATGCCCTCCTTTCCGCGCTCTGCGAATTAGGTGTCTCTGTGCCACTAATTTAAGTGGCACAGGACCACCTGTCAAGCGCTAAAATAACTTCAACCGCCTACCGGAGTGTTCGCCGTGCCCCGAAAGCCCCTCTCGCCCGCGGAATCCACGCCCTTCCCGCGCCCCCTGAGCACGGTGGATGTGATCATCCTCACCTTGCTCGACGATGCGCTGCAGGTCCTGCTCGTCCAGCGCGACAGTGCCCCTGACGAGCCCTTTCCGGGGCAGTGGGCGCTGCCCGGCGGCATCGTGGACACGGCACGGGATCTCAGCCTCGAAGACTGCGCGCGGCGCAAGCTCAAGGAGAAGACGGGGGTGGATGCGCCCTATCTGGAACAGATTGGCAGTTGGGGGGACGCGAGCCGGGATCCGCGCGGGTGGTCGACCACCCACGTCTATCTCGCCCTGTTGCCCGCCGCATCCCTTCACCCGACTCGGGGCGGCAACGTCTCTGACGTGGCATGGTTCCCGGTCCATGGCGGTGGCTCGAACCCGGTCGCGCCACCTCTCGCCTTCGACCACGATCGCCTGCTCGCGGCCGGAATCGCCCGGCTGCGCGGCAAGGCGGAATACACCTCACTGCCGATCTATCTCTTGCCGCCGACCTTCACGCTGAGCGAGCTGCAGCAGGTCTTCCAGGCGGTGCTGGGCCGACCATTGGAGAAAAAGGCGTTTCGCACGCGCATTCTCGCGGCGGGACTCGTCGAGGAACTCGATGCGATGAGGGAGACGAGTCGACGACCAGCACGGCTGTACCGACGCAGGGCGGGCCAGGGGTTGCATTACTTTCCGCGGGCGCTTGAACCGCATTCCGTCGCGTCGGCCGCGGATTAGTGCGGTGGCACGGGTGTTATCGCGTCAGCGTGGGGAACGGATCCATCCGCATGGCCGGGCTTGTCGGCACTTGTGGATTGCACAATCCAAAGCCCCAGCCCGCCAGGCAACCATCACGTCCCGTCGCTTGGCAAACCCGTTTCTCCGACGCCATGCCCCGTGACAGCGTGTGGCCAATCCCCTTCAGTCGCTGCCGCCGACAATCCACCGCATGATCGCCGCATCCACCACCGAGTCGATCACCATCTGCTCGCGCAGGCACAGGGACTTGATGTTGTCGGCGCACTTGCGCGCCAGCGTCGTGGAGTCATCCTCGCCCCTCCCGAACACGTGCCCGCGGAACAGCAAACCCTGCAGGATCCAGTTCACGTTCTGGCGATTGATGGGTCGCCCTTGCGCCCGGATCCTGTCGCGCACGCGCTTGCCCGTCTCGGCGAGGTCGAACGGCTGCGCCGCCAAGTCCTCGGCGAGCATTCGGAACAGGTTCTGGTAGTCGGCCGGAGACCACAGCGGAGCGTTGGTCACATCATGGATCTGGGATGCGATCGGCAGGAGATCGGCATCCTTGCCCCAGTCCGGCATGGCGCTGCCGTTCGTCTTTGCCCCATTGGGCGCGGTCAGGCGATGTCGTGCAGGATCGTACATGCGCCCTCCGGCACCCGCCCAATCCACCTTGATCGGCGCAAGGTTGAGGCCTTCCACCATCTTGCGGAAGGATCCCAGGCCGTTCCAGTCCTTGGCGATTGCGCCATGCCTGGACGTGATGAGCTGGGCGATGCGTGCGCATGGCACCGGTTGCGCTGACGCCTCCACCTCCGTCCGGATGAGCCGGGTCACGTCGTTCACTTCGTCCTCGACCTTCACCTTCCTGGCTGCGGGCTCGGGTTTCGCGTGACGGGCCGGATCGAAGATGACCCCACCGCCTTCCCAGCTCACCACCAGCGGCGCGAAACGGGCCTCATCGACAAGCTGCCGAAAGCTCCCGAAGCCCGCCCAACTGGTCGCGTCAACACCTTCGACGTCCCTGAGAATGGTCGAGGCGAGATGGGAAAGGGAAACCGGCCCGACGGACTCCTCAACTTTGCGCCGAATGAGCTCGCGCGCAGCGCGCACGATGTCCGCCGTCGCAAGGGCTGGTGCGGCCACCGGCGCCGGCTCCGACGCTCCGGATTCCTCTTCCCGGAACCCAAGCGCATCGCGGACGAAGAGATCCTGATCGATCAGCAGGTCGGCGGAAGCCCGGTAGGCCGCCGACGGGAATCCGATCGCAAGGACGGTGGTGCGCCGGTCCCAGCGACGAAGCTTGCGCAGGACGGGCGTGAAGTCCGCGTCCGCCGAGAACACGATGAATTCGTCGTAATGCGCTTCGTGCTGCAGCAGATCGATGATGTCGAGCACCATGTGGATGTCGGTGCTCGTCTTGCCCTCGCTCGTGAGCGACGGGCAGTCGATGATCTCGAAGCCCGCGAGGTTGAACGAGGGGCGAAATCGCTGATAAACCTGCGGATTGAGGTAGCAGCGCCGCACCAGAACGCGACGCCGGGCACTTTCGGGGGAGTGCTCGGGAAGACCCAGGGACGCCACCAGCCACTGCATCCAGCGCTGCGGCTTCTGCGCAAACTGGTCGGCCATTGCCGGATCGAGCTTGCGCAGTCCGGAATAGACATTATCGAAATCAACGAAGAGTGCGCTTTTCAACCCTATCCCCTCGGCCTGGATGGATCGGCGAGCATATCAAAAATGCATGTTGCACGAGCGTCACGAACGATGCACCTACCCCGAGGCGGTCAGGACGAGCTCCGACGCGGCGAAGCGTGACTGCACGGCAAGCGCCATCAACCCGAACAGCATCGCAGCAACCGCGGTCAGCAGCCCGACAACCTGACCCGGCGCTCTAAGGCTGTTCCGATCCAGCCCAACCGCGTTCATTCATCACCTCCCGTCGCTGCAAATGCCGGTTGCCTGGCACCCACCGATCGACAAAGCCCCGACCGCTCGACGCCGCAAGGCGCGACTCCGAAGTCGTCTGCCAGCAGCACCGTGTCAGCCGCAGCGCCTCCCGCGTCAAGGGTGCGGCTCACCGCCCGCTGAAAGGCGGTCGCCACCAGTTCGCCGAGGTCCCGCCCGGAATACCCTTCAGTGCGGGAGGCCAGCGTAGCGACATCCAGCTCCTCTGCCACGGGACGGCCAGTAAGGAGCACGCGCAGCAATTCGGCACGCCCGGCCTCGTCGGGAATGCCGATCTCGATCTGCTTCGCGAATCGCGAACGCACCGCTGCGTCGATCACGTCGAGCCGGTTCGTCGCCGCCACCACGAAGACAAGGCCGGAGCACGCGCGAACGCCGTCCATCTCCTGCAGGAGTTGGGTGAGCGCCTCGGCCTGGAGCGCATCGCCCGCCTCGCTGCCGCGGGCCGCGGTAAGCGCGTCGAGCTCGTCGATGAAAAGGATCGCGGGCGAGTTCGCACGGGCACTCTCGAAGCTTTGCGCGATGCGGCTTGCCGCCTGACCCAGATACTGGCCCTTGAGCTCTGCCGTCGAGCGGGCGATGAAGGCCACGCCCGCCTCCTTGGCGAGAGTGCGCGCGATCTGCGTCTTGCCCGTTCCCGGCGGGCCGTAGAGCAGGAGAGCGCGCGGAACCGGGATACCCTTCTGCTGCAGCGCCCCGGACTCCCGCACCATCTCCGTCATCACCTCGAACTCGCGCTTGACCGGTTCAGGCAGGACGAGACGCTCCCAGCAGGCGTTCTCGTCGGTGCGCGTGGAAGTCTTGCCCCGCATCTTCGCCACCGCCTCCCGGAAGTGCTCCACCGCCGGCTCGGCGGGCGCAGCAAGACGCATCGCTTGGCGGAGTGCATTCCTCACCTCCCGCCCGCTCATGCCCGAAAACAGGGCGATCGCCTCATCTGACGGCGGCGACGCGATGCCTACGACCCGCGCCACCGCAAGCACCAGCTCGCGCCGCGTCTCACCCTGCGGGGGCAGCAGCTCCACCACGTCGGTGAAGCGGCTCACGATGGCGTCGTCGAGAAGTTCGGAACGATTGGTCGCGCCGATCACAAGCACGCGATGCTCGCCGCCGATGCCGTCCCACTCGGTGAGAAAGGTCTGTACCACCTCGTTGGTGAAGGTGTCCGCCTGATCGGAGCCGCGCGCGGGAAAGGCGCCCTCGCACTCGTCGATGAAGACAATCGCCGGCGCCGCCTCGCGCGCCCGCGCCCACAGCTCTCTCACGTTACCGGCCGATTCGCCTATGTGCCTCCCCTTGAGCTCGGCCACCGAGCACTTGAAGAACGTGGCTTCGACGCAGTCACCGAACGCCTGCGCCACCAGCGACTTGCCCGTACCCGGTGGCCCCTTCAGGAGGATTCCGCGAGGGGCTGCAGCGTCGCCGTAGGCGAAGTGCACGAGCCCTGCGAGCAGCGTCTCCCTGACATCTGCGGGCAGCGCAATGTCTGCCCAACGGGCGGCAAGCGCGTCGCGGCGCAAGCACCCCGACTCGAGCGCCTGTCGGGCCTCATTGCGCTCGAGGATCCTTTCGCGCAGCGCGTCGAAACGGGCGACCAAGGCATCGAAGCGGGCATCGACCGGCATGCCGGCCGGGACGAGCGGCGCACTGCCCTCGACCTGAATCCGCCAGCCGACTGTGCCCCGTGTAATCCAGGCGATACTGTCCGCCAGCGTGTCACAGAGGAGGATGGCGCAGCCTCCGGGCAACGGCTCGTCGATGTTCGAAAAACTCATCTCGCCCAGTTCCGGCGCCGCATCGGGGTAGTCGAACAGCAACTCGAACCGGTAGGGAAACGCCTGGCTGTCGTCACGCCCCGCGAAGCGCATCAGCTTCGTCTCGAGCCGGTCCTGCACGCCCGTCAGCCGATACCTGCGCAGGGCAACCATGCCGCCGAGGGTCGCGGCGACGGCAACGACAAGCCCCGACAGCATGCTGCCGATCATTTCCCATGCCAGGATCCATAGGACGAGCGCACATCCGAGGATGAGGAATGCGGGGAGCTCGAGCGGCGCGAGACCCAGTTTCCGACGCAAGGCTGTCAGGCCCGGGTACAGCGCGCCCCAGCGTAGCGTCGCCCTGAGTTCCTGTTCGATCGCACGCAGCTCGGGACCGATCGATGCAAATGCAGCATCGAGTGCGCGGTCACGTCGGGCGTGCTCTGCGTCGAGATGGACAATGAGTCGCTCCACACGATCAGGGACGCCGCTGTCGACAGGTCGTCGGGCAGTTTCGGCCGCTGCCGCGGCATTCCGGGCATTCATCCGTCAACCTCCGCGCTACGGCTGCTGCACACTCACGTTGGCCCGCCTCGCCTTCAGGATCTCCCGCACTCCCTTGTAGAGCTGAAAGGGTCCCACGACCCACCCCAGCGCCGCGGACGCCCCGGCATGCGACGCGAGCGCAACCCACCGCATCAGCCCGAAGGGGTATTGGTCACCCGGAGAGAACACCTTTGACAGCGCGCTCCAGCCGAATGGGAAAAAGGCCGCCATGAGGCAAATCGCAAGCTTCTCGAGGACACCAAGCTGGGCATTGATGACCAACGAGAGGGCCGTAAAAAAGAGCGCGAGGCTCCCGGCCAGGCGCAGGCTGAAATGCCGGATCACGCGCTGGTTATGTTGGACAAGGCAGCGCCCACAGAGAAGTCGCTCGTCACTTGCCCGGCAGTCGGGGCACAGGGCGAGGCCGCAGTCGGCGCAGACGCCGACGGCATCGTGGGCGGGGTGATGGGCGCACTTCATGGTGTCGGTTCCTCTGTCATGGAAAGTGAATCGGCGCACGACAACTGCATCGAGCGTCGCCGTCCGGATTGTGACGTAAAAGCGGCTGACGCAAAAGCTGCAGAGCCCGACCATGCCAGCCATGGATCAGGACAAGGCCGCGCCGTACTGCTTGGCGTTGAGGCGCGCGCTCGCCGCGAACGTGCGCCGCCTGCGCTCGGCCCGTGGCTGGTCCCAAGAAGTCCTGGCCTTCGAATCGGGACTGCACCGCACCTTCGTGGCCCACGTGGAGCGGGCTGCCCGCAACATCTCGCTCGACAACATCGCCCGACTGGCCGTCGCTCTCGAGGTCACTGCGCCGGACCTGCTCCAGGTGCCACCACGGGATGCCGAGATCGTCAATCCGGCTGCGTGAGGGCATCCGCAACTGTTGCCTCGTCGGATGCAGAAGGGCAGGCGCTTGGCAGTCGAAGTGGCCAGCAGCTCCACGTCGTGGACGATCCCGAGGCGATTCCGGTCAGCTCCTCCGGGATCACCACCCAGCCCGATGAGCGGAGGGCATGTGATCATCCGGCTTGCGGCGCCCCTCGAGGAAGAATCAGGCCACGCAACGCGCCCCCGAAATTCACCAGATCAGGAAATGCATGCAGCGCCACTTCGGCATGAAGATCCGCGTCGATGCGGACATCAGGCCCGGCTTGCCACATGCGGTGCCGGTGATGCCCGCCTACACGTCCGCCATCAGCCAGTTGCCGCACCTGATCCGAGAAGACGACCGGGCGGAGTTCGGTGGCACGGGCTATGCAGATGAGACGCCCAAGCGCCTGCCAAGCACAGTGCGGGCGTGGCATGCAGCACATTCAGCCAAATGTAAAGACTGGCCGGACAAACACCTTTGCCGATACACTTTGTCACATGACGTTGGTGATCCTTCCCATGCTCGCTGCCTGATCCAGGGCGCATCCACCTAAGGGACGGAAACCGCCCCAGGCAACACCCCCCGCGAGGAACGCCGCTTTGAACGATCCGGCCCCATTCCGGAAGAAGCCCTTGAATCCGCTTCTGAAAATGGCAGCTGTAGCTGGCGTGCAGACAGCCATCAGACTGCACATCCGCCGCGGTGACGATCTGGATGCCGTCGAGGAGAACGGTCGAACGCCGCTCATGCTTGCCGCAGTCCGGGGGCACGCCGACGTCTGCAAACTGCTTCTCGACGCGGGAGCAGACCCGCTTCTCACCGATCACGAAGGGCGAGATGCCGTCGGTCTTGCCTTGGCAGCAGGGAAGACCGGAGTTGTGGAAGTTCTAATGCAGTTCCGAGTCGAAACCGCGGACGGTTCCGCGGCATGCCCTCCACCTACGGGCAGGCCGGTTTCCGCAGCTGGCTCATCACCCGAGTCGGGCGCGACGACAGAGGATGAATTCAGTCCAAATGGCTGGGAGGCGGAAGAAGAGTCGCTCACACCACCCGATGACACTCGACGCACAAGTTCAGCAAGGACCATTCAGCAGGCGATCTCCTCGCATGCACCAACGAGCACCGACGAGGACTGGTCAGATATCGAAATCGATCTTCCCGAGGTCCGCACTGGCCCCGCGGGAGGAAGGCGTTTTGATGACGAGGATCTCGCACGTCTCCGCCTTCTGCTCATGCAGGGCCTGTCAGTCGGGTTCGTGAACCGCTCGGATATCGTCGAAGCGTGCGCCGATGCAACAGAATCACATGAGGCCGACCTTGAGGAGCGTATCGAGCGGCTGATTGGCGACCTGGGGCTCCACATTGAGGACGTTTCGCCTTCCTTTGGTCTTGATGAACACGGCGCTGCCGAGTCGGAGGACGCTTGTGAGGATGCCCTCGAGTATCTCCGCGACATCTGTTCTGGCGACAACGATCCGTTGAAACTGTATATCCGGGAGGTGGGGCCCCATCAGGCACTCACACGTGAGGATGAAGCCTTCATCGCACGCGCGATGGAGGAGGGAGTATCGCAAGCGATACGTACAATTGCCTCATGCAAGGCAGCACTCGACCAGATTATCGACGCTGGAGATGCGGTCTGCCGCGGGGAGGCAGATGCCGGATCAATGTTTGATCGGGCCGCAGGCAATCCAGAGGACGAACCGCACGAATCCGCCTTTGGACTGTCATCCACCATGCAGGATGACGAACAGGATCAAGCATCCGACGATGCAGGTCGCCAGCAGATGCAACTCCAGCCAGAACTCGGTGCAGCACTGGCCGATTTGCGCAGGCTTGTGTACTCGCTTCCCGCCAGTACCGAAGTCCCTGTCGCCGCTCAGGGGCGGATTGTCTCCCTACTGAATGCCCTTGGACTGAACTTCGATTTCCTGGAAGCAGTGTGCAACACGCTCCTCGCTTCGCCCGATCATCGGGACATCGGAGCCGCGGTCGCTGTCGCCCTGAATTCCGCTCTGGATCACAGAAATCGAATGATCAAGTCGAACCTTAGACTGGTCATTTCGATTGCAAAGAAGTACACACATACGGGCTTCCCGTTCCTCGATCTGATCCAGGAAGGCAACTTGGGCCTCATGAAGGCGGTCGAGAAATTCGACTATCGTCGCGGCTTCAAGTTTTCGACTTACGCAACCTGGTGGATCAGGCAGGCCATCACGCGCGGCATTGCCGATCAGCAACGCCTTGTCCGGGTTCCCGTCCATATGGTCGAATCAATCAACAAGGTGTCGCGCGTCCTTCGCGAACTCGAGGGACGGGCGCCTCGAAAAACCTCCGCCTCGCCCGCCCTTGGTAAAATTACGACGTCCTGAACCCCGCAGCCTGCACCGATGAAACCGCGTAGCGCTATCAAGACTGACCTGTTCGCTGACGAACACCACCGCAAGAAGCTCGACTCGCTGGGCGACCCGCTGGCCGACATCGAGTTGCACATCGACTTTGCGGCGCTGGCCGCCGAGGTCGATCGGGTCGCACCGCGCACGGTCAGCGCGCAAGGCGGCCGTCCGCCTTACCCGACGGAGACGATGGTTCGGATCCTGGTGCTCAAGCGCCTG
>Ga0209605_1001063_pt1 | contig 32244 bp, 25 predicted proteins | sample AD_UKC035_MetaG_FD_184408 | JGI IMG/M metagenome (GOLD analysis project Ga0209605, IMG submission 184408) | Active sludge microbial communities of municipal wastewater-treating anaerobic digesters from USA - AD_UKC035_MetaG (SPAdes) (version 2) | ecosystem: Engineered > Bioreactor > Anaerobic >...
GGCTCCCATGCCCGCGCCCTGCGCCAAGTCGGCGATCGGTTGCTCAAGGTGCTGACCACGATGCTCCATAACCGGACATTATTTGATCTCGGCCGCCTCAATGGAGTCACCCCAACACTCGGGTGACCGCCGGGCACTCCCCGGCTCTTCCTGCTTGACATAAGGTGGGAAGTCCAAACGGGAAACCAGAGCGCAGACGTGTCTGCGCACTCCAAACCATCGGTGCGGCACGAGGGTCTGGAGTGCGGCGGCATGACGCCGCTCTGGATAGCACGCAGTGCTCTGGAGTGCGGTGGCTGGACACCGCTTTGGATTCCGGAACGGTTGTCGATTTGCGACGGCTGTAAAATACAAAGACCCGTTCTGCTTCAATCCACAGCGCAGTCCAGCCTGCGCACTCCAGAGCGCTCGCGCGCTATCCAAAGACGCGTCCCGCGTCGATCCAGAGCGCGGCTGCGCAAATTTTTTTCGCAAAAACCTGAACACTCGCCGACTCATCCGTTAATTAATTCAGAAGCCGCATGATTCCATTCCTCCGGAGGCCGAGATGAGCCACTGGCCCCACGCACCCGTCCACCGTCTCGTCGAGAAGGGCACGTTCATGGTCACGGGCGGAACCTATCTCAAGCACCATTTCCTCAACACACCCGCCAAGCGCACCTGGGTGCAGGACTGCCTCTTCGAGCTGGCCGATGCCTACAACTGGCTGCTCCAGGCCTGGTCCATCCTGATCAACCACTATCATTTCGTCGCTCTCTCGCCCAGCGATCCAAGCAACCTGGAGGTCTTTCTCGGCCAACTCCACACCGGCACGGCCGAGCACCTCAACCGGCTGGACGGCACGCCCGGCCGCCGCGTCTGGTACCAGTCCTGGGACACCGCCATCACCTATCAGACGTCCTACTTCGCCCGGCTGCGGTACGTGCACGACAATCCGGTGCACCATGGCGTGGTGCGGACGGCCACCGCGTACCCGTGGTGCTCGGCGGGGTGGTTCGAGCGCACCGCCAGCCGGGCGTTCCAGCACACCGTGGCCAGTTTCAAGATCGACCGGGTGAAGGTGTACGACGATTTTTAGCCTTCTGTGAACGCGCTTTCGCGCGGAGCGCTCTGGATAGTGCGCAGCACCCTGGAGTGCGGCGGCTGGACGCCGCTTTGGATTCCGGAACGGTTTGTCGATTTGCGACGGCTGCAAAACACAAAGACGCGTCCCGCGTCGATCCAGAGCGCAGTCGAGCCTGCGCACTCCAGAGCGCTCACGCGCTATCCAAAGACGCGTCCCGCGTCGATCCAGAGCGCAGTCGAGCCTGCGCACTCCAAAGCGCTCGCGCGCTATCCAAAGACGCGTTCCGCGTCGATCCAGAGCGCAGTCGAGCCTGCGCACTCCAGAGCGCTTCGCGCTAACCAAAGACGCGTCCCGCGTCGATCCAAAGCGCAGTCGAGCCTGCGCACTCCAAAGCGCTCGCGCGCTAACCAAAGACGCGTTCCGCGTCAATTCAAAGCGCAGTCGAGCCTGCGCACTCCAGGGCGCTTCGCGCTAACCAAAGACGCGTTCCGCGTCAATTCAAAGCGCAGTCGAGCCTGCGCACTCCAAGCTAAAGGAGGGCAGCCCCGCGGCGCCTGGCGGCGTTCAGCGGTGCAGCAGCTCCAGGACGAGGGCGGTCATGGCGAGGGCGCCGGTGCGGATGCTCGGCTCCACCGCGGCGGTGTAATGCCCCGAGTGGAGCGGCGCCGGCACCGTGCCGGGCGTCCGGTACGAGTCGCTCGTGCCCACACGGAACATGAGGCTGGGGATGGGCGGGTGCTGCAGCCGGTAGGCGCCGAAATCCTCGCCGATCATCTCAGGGCGCCGCGCCACCACCGCGTCGGCGCCGAGCGCCGCCCGGAAGGCGGCCGCCGCGCGGCGGCACAGTTCCGGGTCGTTGTAGACGGCCGGCGTGAACTCGTCGCGCAGCGTCACCTCCGGCAGCCGGTCCGCGGGCGCCCCGGCGGCGAGCGCCACGTGGCGGCTGATCCGGTGGACGGAGGCCAGGATCCGGTCCCGCACCGCCGCGTCGTACGAGCGGATGGTGAGCTGCAGCCGTACGGCGTCGGGAATGATGTTGGGCGCGCTGCCGCCGTGGATGGATCCCACCGTCACCACCACGCCTTCGAGGGGATCCACCTCCCGGCTGTCGATGGTCTGGAGGGCCAGCACGAGCTGCGCGGCGATCACCACGGGATCGATGGTCAGGTGGGGGGTGGCGCCGTGGCCGCCCACGCCGCGGACGGTGATGTCCACGGTGTCCACGTTGGCGAAGGCGAACCCTTCGGCGATGCCCACGACGCCGGCGTCCAGGTCGGGGGTGACGTGCTGGGCCAGGGCGAAATCCGGCCTGGGAAACCGCGTGAACAGGCCGTCCTCGATCAGCGCGCGGGCGCCCGTGCCCACCTCCTCGGCCGGCTGGGCCACCAGGAGCAGCGTGCCGGACCATTGGTCCTTGAGCGCCGCCAGCACCCGCGCGGCGCCCACGAACACCGCCATGTGCACGTCGTGGCCGCAGGCGTGCATCACCGGCACGGCGCGTCCCTCGGCGTCGCGGCCGGTGGCGGCGCTGGCCCACGGCAGCCCGGTCTCCTCGCGGACGGGCAGGGCGTCCAGGTCGGTGCGGAGCATCACCACGGGTCCCGGGCCGTTGCGCAGCACGCCCACCACGCCATGGCCGCCTACGCCGGTGGTGACGGCGGCGCCCGTGGCGGAGAGCTCCGCGGCGATCCGGGCGGCGGTGCGCGCCTCCTGCCGCGACAGCTCCGGCGCCGCGTGGAGCTCGCGGCAGAGCGCCGCCAGCGCGGGCAGTTCCCGCTCCACTACCGCCGCCGGCGCGTCGGCCCCCCCGGCCGCGATGCCCGCGGCCGCCGCGGTGCAGGCGGCCGCCGCCAGGGCCAGCACCAGCCCGATCCCCGTTCCCTGTCGCTTCATGAGGCGCTCCTCGACCGTGAGTGTCTGATCTTCGGCTCGAATTATACCCCGGCGTCCGCCACCGGGGGTGTTGAAAACGGACCGCCGTGCCGCTACACTGGTCGGGCCGGGTGCGGTTGTCCGCCACCCGAGGCCCACGGACGGAGCGGCGCATGTTGCGACGGGGCTGGCAATGGGCGGTGACCGGGACCCTGCTGCTGGTGGCGGCGGTGGCCGTGGGGCTGGCCGTCGCCGGGGCGCCGGCGCCACCGGACGCGTCCCGCACGCCGCGGGCAGCGACGGCGGCCGCCCCCCGCGCCTGGGCGGAAGCGCTGGAGCGGCCGGGCCTGCCCAACCTGCACCGGGTGTCGCCGGAGCTCTACCGCGGCGCCCAGCCCACCGCCGAAGGGATGGCGCAGCTGCGGGCGCTGGGCGTGCGCACCGTGGTGAACCTGCGCGCCAGCCATTCGGACGCCGACAAGCTGGCAGGGACCGGGCTCCGCTACGTGCCCATCCCCGTCACCGCCGTCGGAATCGGGGACGACGACGTGGCCCGCTTCCTGCGGGTGGCCACCGACCCGGCGGCGCAGCCCGTGTTCGTCCACTGCCAGCACGGCGCCGACCGCACCGGGCTGATGGTGGCCATGTACCGGGTGGCGGTCCAGGGCTGGGAGCGCGAGGCGGCCATCGACGAGATGCTGCACGGCGGCTTCCACTTTCACGGCATCTACGAACCGGTGCTGGCCGGCTACGTCCGCACCGCCGATCTGGCCCGGCTGCAGGAGCTCGCCGGGCCGGCGCCGGCGGCCGCGGCGCCCCAGCGGTGAAGCGCCGGGCCGGCCGGGCCCCGCAGCCGTCCGCCCGTTGGGGCTGAACGATTCGACATCAACCCGGGCCGGGCCCGCCGCCCGCCCGCCAGGAGACACCATGCGCGCATTGATCGCTTTCGCCGCCGTCGCCATGCTGGCCGGTCTGATCCCGGCCGCCGGCGACGCGCCCGACTTCAACACCTACTTCGTCGACGAGACCTTGCGCGTGGATTACTTCCACGTGGGGCACGCCGCGGAGGAGCTCGTCACCCTGGACCGGGTCTACCGGCAGGGGATCTGGGCCGGCAGCCGCACGCACCTCATCGATCCCTTCAACACGGGCAACTACTACGTCAAGGTGTACGACGCCGTGTCGGGACTGCTGATCTACTCCAAGGGGTTCGACAGCTACTTCGGCGAGTACAAGACCACCGGGCCCGCCGGCGAGGGCGTTCGCCGGACCTACCATGAAACCGCCCTGTTCCCCTGCCCCCGACAGAAGGTCCGCTTCACCCTCGAGGTGCGGGGGCGGGATCGGTCGCTGCGGCCCCTGTTCGCCGCCGAGATCGACCCGGCCGCGGTCACCGTCGACCGGACGCCGCCGGCCGCCGACGCCACGGTCGTCGAGGCGCAGATCAGCGGCGATCCCCACGGCTGCGTGGACATCGTGGTGCTGGGCGACGGCTACACCGCCGCCGAGACGGACAAGTTCCGCGCCGACCTGCGCCGCTTCGTCGACGTGTTCTTTTCCCTCGAGCCGTACAAGTCGCACCGCGACTGGTTCAACTTCCGCGGCGTGCTCCGCCCCTCGGCCGACTCGGGCTGCGACGAGCCGAGCCGCGGCGTGTGGCGCCGCAACGCGCTGGGCGCCTCGTTCGACTCGCTGGGGCTGGACCGCTACATGCTCACCGAGGAGAACCGGGCGGTGCGCGACACGGCCGCCCACGTCCCCTACGACGCCATCCTGATCATGGTGAACCAGACGCGCTACGGCGGCGGCGGGATTTACAATTTCTTCTGCACCTTCACCAGCGACAACCAGTGGCACGCCTACCTGCTCCTCCACGAGTTCGGGCATTCCTTCGCCGGCCTGGCCGACGAGTACTACACCTCGGCGGTGGTCTACAACGACTTCTACCCCGCCGGCGTGGAACCCACCGAGCCCAACATCACCGCCCTGCTGGATCCGGCGCGCCTGAAGTGGGCCGACTGCGTCACGCCGGGCACCGCCGTCCCCACGCCGTGGGAGAAGGCCGCGTACGACGCGCTGGCCGCCGCCGGGCAGAAGGCGCGCGGCGAGCTGGACGCCCGGATCGCTCAGGCCATGCGCGACGGCGCGCCGGCCGACGAGGTGTCGCGCCTGAAGGCCGAGGCGGAGCGCCAGTCCAAGGAGAGCTCCGACAAGATGGACGCGTTCCTGGCCGCCAGCGCCTTCGCAGGAAAAGTGGGCGCGTTCGAGGGCGCCGGCTACGCCAGCCAGGGCCTTTACCGGCCCATGCTCGACTGCCTGATGTTCTCCAAAGGGGACAAGGCGTTCTGCAAGGTCTGCGAACGGGCGGTGCTGCGCGTGATGGAGCACTACCGCGAGTGACGCCGCCGGCGGGAAGCGGACCGGCCGCGCGGCGGGCGCCGTCCGCGCGCTCCGGGCTTGCCCGGCGCCGCCACTGCTGGTATGCTAGCGGACAGTCACCGTGTGAATCCGTTGGTGCGGAGGGGGCGCGATGATCACCCGCCTGGAGGCCCTGAATTTTCGGTGTTTCCGGCATCTGAGCCTGCCGCTGGGTCGATTTCAGCTGCTGTCCGGTCCCACGGGGAGCGGCAAGAGCGCCTGCGTCGACGCCATCCGCTTCATCCACGACCTGGTCGCGGAGGACCTTGAGGCGGCCGTCCTGCGGCGGGCCGGCGACCTGGGCGACCTGGTCCACGACCGGCAAGTCACCCGCTTCGAGCTGGCCGTGGAGGCGGAGATCCCTCCCGAACTGCGGCGCCAGACGTCATTTCCCGACTACCCGGTGGTGCGCTACGAGGTGGCGGTGGGCGCCGACGAGGCGGGGCGCGGCCCGGCCATCATCGAGGAGAAGGTGCTCCTCGAGGCGGCGGAGCCGGACACCGGCCAGCGCGACCTGTTCCCTGTGCCCGTGACGGAGCCGGAGACTATTTTGCGCTCAAGCCGCCTGCGCTCCAACCGGACGGTGATGGCCAAGGTCCCCCATGGCAACGACAACTTCTACGCCGAAGTGGACCGGCCCGAGGGCAAGTTCTGGACTCCCTCATTCAAGCTGGGCCCCCGCCGCTCGGTGTTGGGCCACATGCCCGACGACCCGGCCCGATTCCCCGTGGCCACTTGGTTGCGGGACCTCCTCACCCGGGGCCTGGTGCGGGTGGTTCTGGATTGTGCCGCCCTGGCCCGCTCATGCCCGCCCGGCTTGGGTGTCAAACTGAGACCGGACGGCGCCAACCTGCCGTGGGCCGTGGATGACCTGCGCCGCCGCCACCCGCAGCGGTTTCAGAACTGGCTGAATCTGCTGCGCGGCATCTGTCCCGAGATCGCCGACGTCGGCGTCGAGGAACAGCTCTCCGACCGGCACTGCCACCTGACCGTGCGCTTCGCCGACGGTCAGGTCATGACCGCCTGGCAGCTGGGCGGCGGCGTGCTCCGCCTGCTGGCCCTCACATTGATGGCGCAGGAGAGCGACGGGCCCACCGTGATCCTGCTGGACGGCGCGGTTTGCAACCTGGCGCCCCGCGCCGAGGCGGCGGTGGTGCGGGTGCTGGCCGAAAGCCCGCTGGGGCAGGTGATCCTGACCAGCCAGTCGCCGGTGGTGCTGGCGGCGGTCGACGCGGCGGCGGTGATCGCCTGTGTCCGCGCGCCGGACGGCTCTTTGCGCCTGGTGCGCGGCTCGGACCACCCGGACCTGGCCGCCTGGCAGGCCGAAGCGCGGGCGTTTGATTTCTCCGCCCGCGGCCTGCTGCAATAATCGAATCCCGACGGGCGGCGCCGACGCCGCCTCCATCCATATGGCATGACCACCATCGACTGGATCGTGCTGGGCGGTTACATCCTGCTCATGCTTGCCTTGGGCGGCTGGGTGGGCCGGCGGCAGCATTCCCAGCGGGATTATTATCTCGGCGGCCAGGCCGTGCCGCCATGGCAGGTGGCGCTGTCGGTTCTGGCCACCCAGGTCAGCGCCATCAGCCTGGTGAGCGCGCCGGCCTTCATCGCCCTGCGGGCGGGCGGCGGCCTGGTTTGGCTGCAGTACGAATTCGCCATCCCGCTGGCAATGATCGGCGTCATGGTCTGGCTGGTGCCGGCCTACCGCCGGGCCGGCGGTGTGACCATCTACGAGTATCTGGATCAGCGCTTCGGCACGGCCACGCGGTCGGCGGTGAGCCTGGTGTTCCTCGTGAGCCGGGGGCTGGGCGCCGGCGTGGCGCTGCTGGCCACGGCCATCGTCACGGCGGTCTGCCTCGACTGGCGGCTGCCGGAGACGATTCTGGCGATCGGCGCGGTGGCGGTTGTCTACACCACCTTCGGCGGCATCGTCGCCGACATCTATTCCGACATCATCCAACTGGGAGTTCTGTGGATCGGGGCGCTGGTGACTGCGGTGACTATCGGCACTCGGATTGACGGACCGCTGATCCCGGCGATCCAGGCCGCCGCGGAGCGGACGCGCGTGTTCGATTTCGCCGCCACCGGCTTCGGCGACGGCCAGACCTTCGCCTTCTGGCCCATGCTCTGCGGCGGGTTGTTCCTCTACCTGTCATATTACGGGTGCGATCAGAGCCAGACGCAGCGACTGCTGACCACGCCGTCGGTCGGCGGTGCGCAGAAGGCGCTGGTCATCAACGGACTGTTGCGCTTCCCGCTGGTGCTGAGCTACTGCGCGGTGGGCGTGCTGCTGATTCCCTTTCTGGCGACGCATCCCGATTTCGCCGACCGGTTGGTGGGACGGCCGCCCGACTTTCTGGTGCCGTACTTCCTGGTGGAATACCTGCCGGCCGGCCTGCTGGGAGTGCTCGTGGCGGGCATTTTCGCCGCATCGATGTCCAGCCTGGACAGCGCCCTGAATTCCCTGAGCGCCGTCACCTACCGGGATTTCCTGGCGGGCCGTTTCCCCGTCCTCGCCCGCCTGGCGCCTGTCCAGGAGGTGCGGCTGGGCCGGGCGCTGACGGTGGGCTGGGGGATCGTGGCGACCGGTTTCGCCCTGGGCATGGCGGGCGGGTCCGAGACGGTGCTGGAACTCGTCAATAAGATCGGCTCGGCCTTCTACGGTCCCGTGCTCGGCGTCTTTCTGCTGGGCGTGTCCAAACGCGCGTTCCGCCAGCCCGCGGTTTTGTCCGGACTGTTCACCGGCGTGGGCGTCAACGTGGCCCTCTGGCTGGCCTGGGAGGAAGCGATTTCCTGGCTGTGGTGGAACGTCATCGGCTTGATTGTCTGTGTGGTCGTTATCTTGTCCGTGCAGAGGATCACGGGAAGGGGGCAGCTGGTGGAAGTCCGGCCGCCGGATGCGGGCGTGTCAGGACGGCCCACCGGTTTTATCGTGACCTTGCTGGTGACGTTCGGAGTCATCCTGTTGGCGGCGGCGGCAATCGAGGGATGGCTGCGGCCGTGAGGCGCGCACCGGGCATGGAGCAGGTCGCCGGTGCGAACAGCGGCCGTCAGTGTTCAGGTGTCCGACCGATCGGCGCCCCGGTCTCGCCGGGGAACTCCGGGTACAGCCGCTCCATGCAGTCGGGGCAGATGCCGTGGCTGAACTCCACGTTGGCGTGGCTCTGGAGATAGCTTTCCACCTGGTGCCAGTAGCCGGAGTCGTCCCGGATCTTCTTGCACGAGGCGCAGATGGGCAACAGACCGCGCAGGGCGCGGACTTGCTGGTTGACGCTGCGAACCTTGCGGATCAGCTGTTCCCGTTCGGCCGTAATGCGCTCCCGGACGGTGACATCGGTGAAGAGCAGGACCGTCTGCCCGTGGGCCAGCTTCTGGGTGTGCCACTCGATATCCTTCATGCTGCCGTTCTTGCATCGGGTCAGGAAGATCCGGCCCGAAGCCCCCCGGTCTCGCCGGAATTCCCGGACCCAGGCGTCGTAGACCTGTTGCCGGTAGTCCGGATCCGGGTAGAACTTGCGGTACGATTCATCGAGCGTGGGCAGGTCGCTCGCGGCGTAACCCAGGATGTCGACGCACGTGTCGTTGAGGTACAGGACACGCTCTTCGGCGTCGATGAGGGCGATGCCGAACGGCAGGTGTTCCAGCAGCCCGTGCAGTTGGGCCTGCTGCCGGATCAGGTCGGCCCGGTCCGCTTCCACCGCCGCCAGCTGCTCGTGCAACCGTTGGAGTTCCTGTTGGAGCTGGCTCTTCGTCACCGTCGAGCGATTCATGGCCGCACCCCACGGTTCCGATCACGGTCTGCCTGACCGGGGCCGGTCCGGTTGGTGACACGCCCATCCGGCTGCGCGGGCGAGAAAGGTGGCATCCGTGGGACCCCCTGCAATCGGCGCCTGAAAAAAATACCGTTGAAGGGCTCACAATATGGAGAAAGTCGGGTACGGTTTGTGAGCCAGATCACAGTTTTGGATGATCGGTCGTCGCACCGTCCGGCGGTGGGATTGTTGGAGTCGCGGCGGACGGATCGGGCCAGAACGAATGGCGGCACTGGTTCTTGCCGCTGCTTTTGACCGTGTACATCAGGTTGTCGGCCAGTCGCACCATCTCTTCCAGCGTCGGGGGGATCCGGGTGAAGGTGACCGCGCCGATGCTGGCGGTTACGGCAACGGTTTTCAAGTCGGTGAACAGCCCCTGAAGCGAGCGGCAGATCCGTTGGAGGACGGGCTGGACTTCATCGCGGCCGATGCCGGGGAGCAACAGCGCGAACTCGTCGCCGCCCAGGCGGGCGACCACGTCGTGCTGGCGCGTGGTTCGCCGCAGGGTGCAGACGACGTTCTGCAGGAGTTCATCGCCCACCGCGTGGCCCAGCGTGTCGTTGACCTGCTTGAAATTGTCGAGATCGAGATAGGCCAGGGTGATGGGTTGGCCGGACTGGCGGGCCCGCCGCAGCTCCAACTCGGCCGTTTCCTCGAAGTGCCGCCAGTTGGCCGCCGTGGTCAACGGGTCTTGACGGGCGAGGCCGTGTTCATGCCGCAGCGAGGTGATCAGGGTCGAGAGCAGGGTGGCATGGAGCAGGAAATAGATCAGCCGGACCGTGGCGTTCCAGTACGGGATCAACGGATGGGTGTATACCGTGCCGGAGATCAGGTCGTTGACCAGCCAGACCGCCGCGCTGAGCAGGGCAATGACATAGCCGCTGTTTCGGTCTTGCAGGGTGATCAGGGAAATGGGCACCAGAAAGAAAACCGAGAACGAGATCTCGTTTCCAGTGACGTAGTCGGCGTAGCCGATGATCCCGACAAGGGCCAGCGTGATCCCCAGGCTGAGCCACCGGGGGAGCAGGGTCAGATGAGGCATTCTGAGTGACATAGCCGATTTTTCACCGGATCACCCGATTCCTGAAGGGGCGGCGCGGACACCCTTTCAGAAACCGGCGAGATTCATTTCAGATATTCCGCCAGCCAGCGATGGATCTCCTTCCACCAGCGGACGTTGTTCTGGGGTTTTTCGATGACGTGCCCCTCGTCGGGGAAGTAGAGCAGCCGGGCGGGCACACCCTTGACCCGGAGGGTGGTGAACAGCGACAGCCCCTCGGTCACGGGGACGCGGAAATCGATTTCGCCGTGGGTCACCAGGGTGGGGGTGGCGAACGCCGCCGCCCGGGTGTGGGGGGACCAGCGCGCGTAGAGATCCGGCATGGTCCACGGCGTCTCGCCCATGTCCCAGGCGGGGTACCACAACTCCTCGGTGGCGCCGTAGAAGGCGGCCAGATTGTAGAGGCCGGCGTGGCTCACCAGGCACTTGAAGCGGGTGGTGTGCCCCATGATCCAGTTCACCGAGTAGCCGCCGAATGAGCCGCCGACGGCGGCCTGGCGGCCGGCGTCGACGAACGGGTAGCCGGCGAGCACGTGGTCGAGGCCGGCCATCAGGTCCCGGTAGCAGCGGCCGCCGTAGTCGCGGCTGACTTCCTCGCGGAACCGGGCGCCGTACCCCTCGCTGCCGCGGGGGTTGATGAACACCCCGACGTAGCCGGGCGCGGTGATGAGCGAGTGGGTGAACCAGTCGGTGAGGAATTCGTCGGCCCACATGCCCTGGGGGCCGCCGTGGATGGCCATCACCACCGGGTATTTCCGGTCGGAATCGAACCGGGGCGGCCGGAGCAGGAAGCCGTGCACCCGCGCCCCGTCGGCGCCGGTGAACCAGAAATCCTCCAGCGCGGGAAGTTCCACCTCCTGGAGCAGCTCGCGGTTGAAGGCGGTCAGCGGTCGGGCCTCGCCGCCGGCGGCGGGCATCGCGTACAACTCGCCCGGCTGGTGCGCGTGGGAGCGGATGAACACCAGCCGGCGGCCGTCGGGGGTCACCCGCAGCCCGGTGACGGTGCCCGCGTGGGCCAGCCGCTCCACCCGGCCGGCGGCGAGGTCGACGGTGCAGATGCCGGTGCGGCCTTCGTCCCGGGTGGTGAAGAACAGGCGACTGCTGTCGGGGTGCCAGGCGAATTCGACGACGGAGCGGTTCAGGGCGGCGGTGAGGTCGCGGCGCTCGCGGGTCCGGCGGTCCATGATGACGAGGCGCTCGGTGTCCGACTCGTATCCGGGCTGGGCCATGGCGACATACGCCAGGTGGCGCCCGTCCGGCGAGTAGCGCGGCTGCTTGTCCAGGGCCGGGTTCGGCGTGAGGCGTTCGGGATCGCCGCCGGCCAGGGGGACGCGGTACAGGTCGAGGTTCGTGCTCAGCGCCGGCTCCGGCGCGGTGACGCGGACATAGCACAGCTCGGCGCCCTCGGGGGAGAGGTCGAAGTCGTGCCGGCTGGCCAGGGAGACGGGCGGCGTGTCGAAGTCGCCAGGGGTCAGATCGCGCATCGTGCCGCCGGCCAGCTCCACATGGAAGACATGGTTGCGGGCGTCGCCGAGCCAGTTGTCCCACTGCCGGTACAGCAGCCGGTCGATGGTCCGGGCGGTGCACTTGGGCAGTTCCGCCCCGTAGGGATTCTCCGTCCCCGCCTGCCCCTCCGGCACTTTGCGCACCGTGCACACCAGCCCGCGGCCGTCGGGAAGCCAGAGCGGCGACCGGATGTCGGCCTTGGAATGGGTCAACCGGCGGGCCTCGCCGCCGTCGGCGGCGATGAGCCAGAGGTCCGCGACGCCGTCCCGGTTCGAGACGAAGGCGATGACCCGGCCGTCGGGGGACCAGCGGGGGGAGTGATCCGCCTTCGGCCCGGCGGTCAGCCGGCGCGGCTCGCCGCCGTCGAGGGGCACGAGCCAGATGTCACTGTCGGCGGTGTTCTCGGCCAGCGTCACGCCGGTGACGGTGACGGCCACGTGGCGGCCGTCGGGCGACACCTGCGGATCGGCCACCTCGAGAACGCGGTACAGGTCTTCGGGCTGAAGGCTCCGTCGCTCGGCCGGCAGCCAGCCGGCGGCGGCCAGGACGGTCAGGACAACGGTCCATCGAATCCACATGCGCATGATGTCCTCCCGATGCGTGTCGGCAACAAAACATCGACCGGGCCGGTTCGGCCGGCTCAGCGGTCCAGTTCGCGCCGGATATGCCGGATCGCGGCTTTGAGAACCTTGAGCCGGGCCCAGCGCTTGTCTTCGGCTTCGACCAACACCCACGGTGCGCGGGTGGTGCTGGTCCGCTCGATCATGTCAACCGCGGCCGCCTCGTAGGCGTTCCACTTGGCCCGGTTGCGCCAGTCCTCCTCGGTGATCTTGTACTGCTTGTAGGGGGTGACCTGGCGGTCCTCGAAGCGCCGCAGCTGCTCTTCGGGGCTGATGGCCAGCCAGAATTTGACGACGATGATGCCGAAGTCGGTGAGCTCCTCTTCGAAGGCGTTGATTTCGGCGTAGGCCCGCTGCCAGTCGGCGCGGGAGCAGAAACCCTCGAGGCGCTCCACCAGCACCCGGCCGTACCAGGAGCGGTCGTAGATCGTCACCCGCCCCTGTCGCGGCAGGTGGCGCCAGAAGCGCCACAGGTAGGGACGGGCGCGCTCCTCGTCGGTGGGCGCGGCGATGCTGATCACCTGGTAGTTGCGGGCGTCCATAGCCTGGGTGAGGCGCCGGATGGTGCCGCCCTTGCCGGCGGCATCCGGGCCTTCGAACACCAGGATGAGCTGGCGCCCTTCCTCGTGGAGCCGGCGGGTGAGCCGGTTGAACTGGCCCTGACAGCGCAGCAGCCGTTCGTCGTGCCCCTTGCCGTCGGCGCGGCGGGACAGATCCAGCGCCCGGATGATGCTGGCCGCCGGGGGCTTCGGCCGATCGGGCTGCGGCTTCGGGGCGGCGGCGTGGCCGGCGGCGGCCAGCCCGTCGGTCAAGGCCTGCAGCAGAACCCTGGCCACGGACAGGTTGCGGAAGTTCTCGTCGGCGGCGGCGATGATGTGCCACGGCGCGGCACCGGTGCTCGTCCGCCGGATGGCGCTCTCGGATACCTCGCGGAAGCGGTCGTAACGCTTGAAATACTTCCAGTCGATGGGCCGGACCCGCCACTTCTGGAGCGGATCGCGCTCCAGCGCTTCGAGGCGCCGCTTCTGCGCCTTGCGCGACAGGTGCAGCCAGAACTTGACCACCAGGTAGCCCTCCCGCCCCAGCAGTTCCTCGAAGGCGACCATGCGGTCCAGCCGCTCCTGGAAGCGGGCGCCGCCCATCCGGCCGAAGACGCGCTCGATCACCGGCTGGGTGTACCAGGACCCGAGGAAGATGGCCATCCGGCCGCGAGGCGGCAGCACGCGCCAGAACCGCCACATGGGCGGCCGCATCCGCTCCTCGTCGGAGGGCTCGCTCATGGCGTGGGTCTCGATGCCGCGCGCGTCCAGCCACTCGTGCAGCAGGTTGACGGTGCTGGTCTTGCCGGCGCCCTCGACGCCGCCCACCAGCACGACCACGCCCAGGTTCGATGCGGCCAGCTCCCGCTGCGCCGCGAGCAGCGCCGCCCGGAGCGCCGGCACCTGCTCCTCGTAAGCGGCCTTGCCGATCTTCTGAATCACTTCAGCGGTTTCGAACATGGCACCCCTCCGAAAGAATCTTCCGGCGTAAGGCGGCGTGACACGCCAGCTTCCCGCGGCCCCGGTTGGCCGGGCGCCCGCGGGCGATCCGGTCCGAAGTCAGGCGGACACGATCCGGTTGCGGATGCCGCCGATCCCCTCAATGGCGCATTCCACCACGTCGCCCGGCTGGAGGAACTCGGGCGGGGTGCGGGCGAAGCCCACGCCGCTGGGCGTGCCGGTGGCGAGCACGTCGCCGGGCAGCAGCGTCAGGCCCAGCGACAGCCACTCGATCAGGGTGGGGATGTCGAAGATGAACTCGGCGGTGGAGGCATCCTGCTTGACGGCGCCGTTGACCCGGCTGGTGAGGCGCAGGCGATGCGGATCGGTCAGCTCGTCGGCGGTGACGATCCAGGGTCCCATGGGGCAGGCGCCGTCCAGGCTCTTGCCCTTGAAGAACTGACCGCCGTGGTTCGACTGGACGTCCCGCGCGGAGACGTCGTTGAGCACGGTGTAGCCGAAGACGTGGTCCAATGCATCGGCCTTCGGGATATTCTTGCCCGCTCGGCCGATCACCACCGCCAGCTCCACTTCCCAGTCCAACTGCGCGGTGACCCGCGGATCGAGGGGGATGTCGCCGTGCGGCCCGTTGACCGCCGTAGTCGCCTTGGTGAAGAACTGGGGGCGCTCCGGCAGCCGCAGCTCGCGTCCCCGGGCCCGCGCCCCTTCGCGGGCGTGCTCGAGGTAGTTGAGGCCCACGCAGAAAATGTTGCGCCGTGGCGCCGGAATGGGCGCCAGCAGCGTCAGTCCGGCCAGCGGCAGCGGCGGGCCGTCGGCTTGACGGGCGCGGGTCAGGCCGGCCGGACCCGCCGCGATCAGGGCGAGCATGTCCGTACCGGGTACTGGCGTCACGGCGTCGCCGCGGACCACACCGACGGCCGGGCCAGGGGAAGCGGTATAAGAGACGAGACGCATGGTCGCCTCCAGGGGGGATGGAACGGGATCATGGTACCAGAACCGTCGCTGCGGGTAAATCCCGCGGTCGGGACACGCGGCTGTTGGCTGATGCCGGACCGTCAGGCGGTCCGGCCGGCGTCCGCCGCGGGCGGTACCGGCGACCGGTCGTCGCCGGGCGGGCGCTGCGGCGCCGCGCCGAGATAGATCCCGGCGAGCGCCACGCCCAGGCCCAGCCACTCCAGCGGACCGGTGGGCCGGCTGAAGAACAGGACATCCCACAGGAACGACAGGAGGGGCTGCAGCAGCAGGATCAGCCCGGCGAGCGTTGCGGTCACCTTGGGCAGCGCGCGGGCGATGACCACCCAGGCCAGCACCTGGCCCAGCAGCGCGTAGATCAGCAGGCCGGACCACGTGGTCCCGTCGGGGATCGTGAAGTGCTCGCGCTGCAGCCAGCCTCCGGCGCCGAGAAACGCCGCCGACGACAGGGACACCACGCTCAGGCTGGCCAGCGGCGTCAGCGCCCGGGGATGTGCCTGGGCCGCGCGCAGGATCACCAGGTAGGCGGCGTAGCAACCCGCGGTGATCAGCCCCAGGATGACGCCCCAGCGGTAGTCGGGGCCGACGGCCTGCCAGCGCGGCCCCACGATGAGACCGATGCCCCCGAGACCCATGGCGATGGCCGCGAGGTGGCGCGGTCCCAGGCGCTCCTTCAGAACCAGCATGCCGTAGGCGGCGACGAGAAACACCTGGAAGTTGCCCAGCAGCGTGGCCAGGCCGGGTCCCACGAGGCGGATGCTGCGGTGCCACACGGCCAGGTCCACCGCGAACGCCAGGCCGGCGGCGACCGCCAGCAGCGCCGGCGCGGGCCCGTGCCAGAGGCGCTGTCGCGCCACCGCCGTACCGGCCAGGAGCAGGAGGCCGCCGAACAGCATGCGGTAGAAGGCGGTCACCGTCGGGCCGGTGTGCACCAGCTTCACGCAGATGGGCGCGAAGCTCAGGATGAGCGCGCCGGCCATGAGCTCCAGCGTGGGACGGCGGTGGTCGGTCATCAGCTCCTCGCTGGTGCGTTTCCCGTCATTTCGCCATGATTGGCCCGCCGGACGGGTTTGTCAAGATGCGGCGCGGTGCGGTTGCGATCCGGCGCGCCAGCGGCTACAATCCGTTCATCATGGCAAGACACCGTCAACTGGTTCTGATGTTGCTGGTGCTGGGCGGGTGGGCGTTGGCGCTCGAGGGCCGGCTGCTGGGCCCGGACGGGCAGCCCCTGGGCGGCGCCCGGGTGGTCGTGGTGGGCCAGACCGGGACGGCGCTGGCCGACGCCGACGGGCGGTTCCGGCTGGAGCCGACGCCGGCGCTTCCCTTCGAGCTCGTGGTGATGCGCCCCGACGGCGTGGCGTTGCGCCCCGTCACCGTGCGCGACGTGCCGGCGGACGGTCCGCTGGAGATCCGGTTGGAATCGGCGGCCAGCGACACCGTCACCGTGGTCGCGGGCATCGTGCCGGATCTGGAGCTGCCGCCGGCGGCCGCCGCGACGGTGATCGGGCGGGGCGACCTGGAACAGCGGGTGCCGGCGCGGGTGCCGGACGTCCTGGAAAGCATCCCGGGCGCCGGAGTCACCGGGGAGGGGCAGTCGGCGGTGCCCGCCCTGCGCGGGTTGTCCAAGGGCCGGACGCTGATCCTGATGGACGACGGCCGGGTGACCGCCGAGCGGCGCGCCGGCCCGTCGGCCTCCTTCCTGGATCCCGAGACGGTGGGAGAAATCGAGGTGATCCGGGGCCCCGGGTCGGTGGCGTACGGGTCCGACGCGTTCGGCGGGATCATCCGGGCGCGGTCCCGTCTGGCGTCGCCGGGCGAGCCCGCGGGCGGACGGCTGTACGTGTTCGGCGCCGGCGGCGCCGCCGGCGGCGGCGGGAGCGCCGAAGGCAACGCGCCGCTGGCGGGCGGCTCGGTCACGGCGGGGGCGCACTGGCGCCGGTATGCCGACTACCGCAGCCCGGCGGGGACGGTCGCCGATTCGGGCGCCACGCTGGGCGGCGCGCGCATCGGCTACCAGAGCCTGCTGGGCGGAGGCGTGCTCCGGCTGGGCTGGCGGAGCGACCTGGCCCGGGACGTGGGCAAGCCGGCGACGGATTCCCAGACAATCGGCACCGTCTACCCGGTCGAGGACTCGCACCGCTTCAGCGCGGCGTTCGAGCGGCCGGGCCCGGGCGCCTGGTCCCGGATCGGAGCCAGCTTCGCGTGGGACGCGTACCGTCTGGTGCTGGACCGCGACCGCTACCCCGACGCCGCGGCGCCGGGGCAGCTGAGCCGCTCGGACACGGATGCCCGCGATTACGAAACCCGGCTCGAGGCGGAGCGAACCTTGGGCGACCGGGCCCGGCTGGTTCTGGGCGCCGCCGCCGCCGGCCGGTACGGCCTGCGGGCGGTCAACACCACCAGTATGTACGGCCCGGGCGGCGTCCCGTCGGCGATCACCACCGAGGTCTCGGTGGCGGATGCCCGGCGCGACGACCTGGCGGCGTTCGCCGCCATCGACGGACGGTCCGGCCGGTGGTCTTGGGGCGGCGGGATCCGGGCCGACCGGGTGAGCAGCCGGAACCGCGGCGGGTATTTCGGCGACCGTGACAGCATCCACGGGGCCGTGTCCGGCTTCCTGGCGGGTGGCGTGGATGTCCGGTCGGATCTGGCGGTCACCCTGCAAGCGGCCCGCGGGTTCCGGGACGCGACGCTCTCCGACCGGTATTACCGCGGGGTGACGGGACGCGGCTTCGTCACCGGCAATCCGGACCTCCAGCCCGAGACCAGCCTCCAGTTCGACGGGAGCGCGGTCTGGACGTCCGGTCCGCTGCGGCTGGCGGCGTACGGGTACTGGTATCGGATCCGCGACCTGATCGAGCGGTACAAGAGCGGCAACGACTACTTCTTCCGCAACCGGGGTGAAGCGACCATCCGGGGCGCGGAGGTCGAAGCCCAGGTGACGGTCACCGACGGACTGCGCTTGGAGGTGGGCGCGCATTACCTGCGGGGGGAGAACGGCGACACCGGGGACCCCACCGACGATGTGCCGCCGCCGGGCGTGTTCGTGACGCTGCGCCGGACTCCGGGCCGAGCGTGGTGGTGGCTGGTGCGTGCGGCGGCCTATGCCCGCGACGAACGGCCCGGCCCCACGGAGGGCGTGGTGCCGGGCTACGGCGTCTGCGACGCCGGAGCCGGCTGCCGGCTGGGGGAGCGCCTGGAGCTGGACGTGCTGGTGCGCAATCTGTTTGACGCTTGCTACCCCGGTTCGGCCGATGAAAAGGCCGCGCTGGCGCCGGGGCTCTCCCTCCAGGTGGGTCTGCGGGCGACGTTTTAAGTTGGCTGGGTATCGTCCTCAGGCGGCAGACTGGCCGGCGTCGTCGTCCGGCTCACATACGACGGATGAGGATCAGCGACAGGTCGTCGCGGGCGCGGGCCTCGCCGGCGAAGCGGTCGACGTCAGCCAGCAGGCGCCGGCCGGCCGCCTCGGCTGACAAGCCGTAGAGTTCGGGGGCCAGCGCCAGCAGCCGGGCGTCGTCGTAGAGCTCGTTGTGAATGTCGTGCGCCTCGGTCAGTCCGTCGGAGTAGGCCAGCAGCAACTCGCCCGGGGCCAGATCGATGGACTGTTCGGTGAACGTCTCGTCGATGAGCACGCCCAGGGGCGCCGCGACGGGCGCCAGTGTGTCCACGCCGGTCGCGCGGACGGCAAGCGGCGGCAGGTGTCCGGCGTTGAGCAGACCGATCGACCCGCCGTCGCCGGCCAGCTCCAGGTACAACAGCGTGGCGAAGCGATTAGGCAGACCGTCACGGCAAAAAATACGGTTCACCTGGCCGCCCAGACCGGCCAGGTCGCGGGCGCCCGGCGCCAGGGCCCGCAGGGTGGCCTGCAGCTTGGCCATGAGCAGTGCGGCGCCCAGCCCCTTGCCGGCCACGTCGCCGAGCGCCAGTCCGGTCCGCCCGCCGCCTACGTCGAGATAGTCCACGAGGTCTCCGCCCACGTCGTTCGCCGGGCGGGTGTAGAGCCAAACGTCCCAGCCCGGGATCTCCGGCGCGCGGTCGGGCAGCAGCGCCATCTGAACGGCGCGGCCCACCGCCAACTCATCCTTGGCCAGCAGCTTGTCTTTGAGTTCCAGCATCAGCACGAGCAGGATGATGAAAAAGCCGAGCAGCCGAGCTTCCACGTTGAAGTGGAGGTTACCCTGATCCCAGGTGATCTGGGGGGCGAAGAAAAAAAACACGGACAGGATGAACAGGAGCTGCCGCGCCGGGGTCAGCTTCAGGAACATGCTCTTGAGGAGCCAGGCCGACAGCCAGATGCCGCGCCGCAGCCAGCCCATCGCCGCCAGTTTCTCCCGTCGCTCCCGGTCCAGGTAGAAGGCGTACAGGTCATTGAAGTCCTGGCGAAACGTGCGGACCAGATCGTTCTTAAACAGGTCTTCTATTGTCAGTTTCCAGCCGGCCTTCGGCGTGCCGGGCGGAACGGTGGAGGAATTCGGTTTGCCCATAGGTCGCTTCTGCAACGGATGGCGGTTTGTGCCGCAGTCTGCCCGCGATTGTACCTTACCCACCCCGGACAGGCAAGCCGGGGTCTGCCCCGGCCGACAGACACCGGATAACGGGATCCCCGCCACTTCGCCAGGTCCCTGTGTTAAAATACGCCCGCGTCCTGGTAAGGACGCGGGACCATGAACGGGAACCAAACCGATCCGCTCTTCGACACCCACCCAGTATCTCCGGCGCCCGCTCCGGGAGATCCCGGGCTGGTCCGCCAGCCCGACGGCATTCCGCCGCGCTATGAAGTCCGCCGCCGGCTGGGCAGCGGCAGCTTCGGCGAGGTCTTCTACGCGTGGGACCGGCGGCTGGAACGGGCGGTTTGCGTCAAGGTGCTGCGCAAGGACGTGCTCGGCGACGGCAAAGGCGACGAGGCGACACAGCGTTTCCTGCGCGAGGCCCAGGCTGCGGCGAGGCTCCAGCACCGCCACATCGTCACCGTGCATGACGTCGTGGAACACGACGGACGCCTGGCCATCATCATGGAGTATGTCGAGGGCGAGACGCTGCGCGACCTGATGCAGCGGCGGGGGGCGTTGGATGTTCCCACCGCGGTCCGGATCATCGGCCAGATCGGATCGGCGTTGGCCTTCGCCCACGCCGGCGGCGTCATTCACCGGGATCTCAAACCGGCCAACGTGTTTCTGGCCCAGGACGGCACGGTGAAACTGGGCGACTTCGGCACCGCCCGGGTCATGGATAAAGCGACGCTGACCCACAGCGACTCGCTCATCGGCACCCCCGCCTACATGGCGCCCGAGATGATCCGCGGCGAGTCCGTCGATGGCCGCACCGATATCTACGCGCTCGGCTGCATGGCCTACGAGATGATCGCCGGCCAGCGGCCCTTCACCGATCCCAACCTAGTGACCGTACTGTTCCAGGTGATGCACGAGGCGCCGCCCTCGCTGCGCCAGCGGGCGCCGGATGTACCGGCGTGGCTCGATGCCGCCGTTGCCAAAGCCATGGCCAAGTCGCCGGCGGACCGGCACCAGCGGGTTGAGGCGCTGCTGGCCGATCTCGGGGCGGAGGTCCCTACGGCCGGGACAGACATCCGGCCATTGGTCCCGCCGCGCGCCCGGTGGAAATGGGCGCTCGCGGCGGCGGCGGTCGTGGTGGCGGCGGTCGCGGGTTGGTGGCTTTTCTGGTCCGGAGCGCCCCGGCCGGTTGCGATCGCCATCATGCCGTTCGCCAATGAAACGGGACAATCCGAATTCAACTTCGTCACCCAGGGTCTCACGGCCGAATTGGGCCGACTCTATCCGGCGAGTGGCGCCGTGAGCGTGGTGCCCATCGGGGATCTGGCCCACGGCCCGGTCCGACCGGAGGAGGTGATAAAGTCCAGCCGGGCCCGCGGAGCGGATTTCATCCAGTCGGGGCGGCTGCTGAGGCGCGGCGGTGCGATCGAATTGGAGTACCGGCTGATGAGCGCAACGGGGAGCCGGCTGTGGACGGATCGCATGCCGTTGTCGGCAAGGAATTTTCAAACCATGGTGCGGCAGGTGTACCGCCAGAACATGACCTGGTTGAATGTGCCGCCGGCGGATCCGGAGATGGTGATCAACCCGACGGCCTACGAACTCTACCTCAAGGGCATCGGCAAGATTCAGGACATGAGCCACGGGGAAGCGGCCGCATTTGCCGAGGCCAAGGCGTTTTTAGAGCGGGGCCTGCAGATCGAGCCGTCGGTGATCCTGTATGCCGGCTTGGCGGAGTTGCACTTTCAGGCGGTCAACACCTGGAATTCGCTGGAACCCGAGAGCCTGTCTTACAGCCGCTATTACCTGGAGAAGGGCCAGGCGCTCCAGCCGGATTACGGCCCGCTGCTCCGGTTGAGCGTCCTGCTGGACATCCAGCAGGGCCGGATGGAAGAGGCGATGCACACGCTGGCGGAACAGTTTCGGGCCGACCGGCTGGAGCTGATGCAGTTCAACCAGGCGGCGACCATCTTCCGTCTCAACGGCGACCACGAAGCGGCAACCGCCCTGATCCGGTACGCGCTGAGCCTGTATCCCGAGCACGATTTCATCCGGCTCAGCCTGGTCCGGAATCTCACCCAGGCGGGACAGACGAGTGAAGCCCGGGAGGTACTCGAAAAGCTCCTGCGGGACTCGCCCCAATACTACTTTGTGCGGTTGGATTACATCCGCCTGGCCATGATGTCGGGCGACATCGGGACGGCGGACCGGCTCGTCAAGAACATGCCGGAGCTGCTGCCGAGCCGGGCCATCCGTCACCAGGTCGCGTGCCTCCAGGGAAACTGCGCCCCGTTTGACCCGAGCGAGCGTTTTCGCCGTGTCGCCCAGCTCGATTACGACCTGTCGCTGGTCATGGCCGAGTGCTTTTCGCTGAGCGGCCAGACCGATGAAGCCCTGAAATTCATGCGGCAGACCGTCGACATCGGCTTCACCGACTGGAGCTACTTCGACCGGAATCCCCTGTTAGCCAACGTCCGCCGCGCGCCCGGATACGCGGCGCTCCGGCAGCAGGGACTGGTCAACCAACGGGAGCGCCGTCTTCGGGAACGGGCGCTGATCCAGCCGATGCTGGACCAGTACCAGATCGTCCTGCCCCCGGCGAAAGCTCTCAATTGACGGTTCACTGGCCGTTGAACACCGCCGGCCGCTTATCCCAGAAAGCGCGGATCCCTTCGGCGTAATCGCCGCTGTCGAAGACCAGTTGACGCAGGCCCTGGATGTGTTCAAACATGACGGGGCTCAGCGGATGGGCGGAGGCCAGCAGGCGGACCTGTTCCTTGATGGCGGCGATGCTCAACGGACTGTTGCGCGCGATCTGCGCCGCCATCTCGAAGGTGAAACCTTCCAGCTGGTCGACTGGAACCAGATGGTTCAGCACGCCGAGATTGCGGGCTTGCTCGGCGGACATGGGTCGGGCGGTGAAAAACATCTCCCGGACGATATTGACCGGCAGGATGTTCATGAAGTGCAGAATGCCGGACGCGTTGTACGGCACGCCGATCTTGGCCGGAGTCATGGTGAAACTCGCGTTCGGGGCGCCGATCAGGATGTCGCAGCTCATGGCCAGATCGCAGGCGCCGCCCCAGACCGCGCCCTCGATCATGGCGATGACCGGAACGGGCAGGTACTGGATCTTGCGGATACCGGTGAGCAGGGAGTCGTAATAGCTCAGCGGGTCCCGGCCGGGTTCCGGCAGCTCCCGCACATCGTGCCCGGCGGACCACACGGCGGCGCCGGGCGCCGCACGCAGCACGATCGCGCGGGCTTTCTCCGCGTGCAGCTGATCCAGCGCCGCCACGAGCTCGTCGATGAGCGCGCGGCTGAGCGCGTTGTGCTTCGCCACGTGGTTCAGGGTGACGGTGCCGATGGTGCCGTCGCGAGCGCACAGCACTAGGGACATGATGACCTCCGGGACGGACAGGTTGGCCGAACTCCCGGATTCCACGAAAATGATTCGGGATCCGTGGCCGCATCTTAGACGACTGGCCGGGAATTGGCAATGGCCGATTCCGGCGCCTGGTGGGAATGCTTTGACGGTCGGGCCGGCAGGTATGATAATGACAGGTACAATCCATTTCTATGGATGCGCCACCATGATCAAGAGACGCGATGAGCACTCCGGGCTCCGTCGGGCTGCCGTCTGGACGGCGGGACTGGCCCTGGTGGCGATCGGGTGCGCCGGCCGGTCTGCGCGCCCGCCCGAGTTTCGGATCCAGCCCGTCCGCCCCCTGGCTGTCCTGCTGGCCGAATCGCGGGATCAGATACCACCGCCCGAAGCGGGTGACTTCCGTCGTGCCGACCTGGTGGACGTGGCTGCGCTCGATCCCACCATCCAGCTGGATATCCGGTATGCGACGGACCGGAACTTCCTCGGAGTTCCCGTTTACGAGCAGGCGCGAGCACTGCTGCAGCGTCCGGCCGCCGAGGCGCTGGTACGGGTGCAGGGCGGTCTGGAGTCCCGGGGCTTGGGCCTGCGAGTCTACGATGCGTATCGGCCGTGGTCGGTGACGTGGGTCTTCTGGGAAGCGACGCCGCCGGAGCTGCGCCGCTACGTGGCTGATCCCGCCCAGGGGTCCCGCCACAACCGCGGCTGCGCGGTGGACGTGACCCTGATCCGGCTGGCCACGGGCGAAGCGGTGCCCATGCCCAGCGGTTATGACGAGATGACCCCGCGTGCGCATGTCGATTACCCGGGCGGCCCGGCGCAACCGCGGCAGATGCGCGAGGTGCTCCGGCAGGCCATGGCCGCCGAAGGCTTTGAAGTCTACCCTTACGAGTGGTGGCATTTCGACTACCGCGACTGGCGGCGCTATGCCATCGCCAACATCCCGTTCGACCGGATCGCGCCGCCCGGTCCGGCCGTTCAGCCGTGACGGGAGCTGGATCGCCGGCCCGCCAACGGCAGGAGCGCTTCCATGTGTGAGTTCTGTCTCAAGCACGGCGAAGGCCGCAAATGGTACCTTGAAGCGGCCAACTACTCCGAGGACCTGCTCGCGGACGTGCGGCGCCGCCGATTCATCGAGTCGTTCGCCACGGATCTGGAAGGAATGACGCGCGACACCGCCCGAATGGAGGACCTCGATCGGCTGCCCGCCGTTTTCCGCGCGCTGGTGCGGCGCTGGAGCGGGCGGCGGATGCGCACATACCATTTCGGCCAGGTGGTGCCCATCGAAGACGTGGTCCGGATCTTCGAACTGGTCAACTCGGTGGTCCGCGTCAGCTGCATCTGCCGGCAGGTGACCTTGGGCCGGGAGAAACGGTACTGCTACGGGGTCAGCATGGGACCGAACGGCGGCCGTTTCGCCGAAATCATCAAGGGTCTGGACGGAAGCTACTACTCCGGACCGGACCGCGCCGGCGTGGAGAGCGTGGACAAAGCCGAAGCCCTGGCCGCCATACGGGAACTGGAGCATGAGGGACTGTGCCATACCGTCTGGACGTTCGTCACACCCTTCATCGCCGGCCTCTGCAACTGCGACCGGGCGGACTGCCTGGCGCTCAGGGCCAGTGTGGGGCACCGCATCCCCATCCTGTTCCGGGCGGAGTATGTCGCGAGCATCGACGCGTCAGCCTGCACCGGCTGCCGGCAGTGCCTGCGCCTGTGTCCGTTCGGCGCGCTGGCATACAGCGCCGGGACCGGCCAGACGGAAGTGGATGCGCGGCAGTGCTTCGGGTGCGGCATCTGTCGAGCCGAATGCGCGGCAGGGGCGATCCGGCTGCGGGACCGCCGCGAAGTGCCCGCCGCCGCCCGTCTCTGGACGGCGTGACGGCGGTTGTCCGACCGGCGCGCGCCCGGAGGTCGCCACGCCGGCAATGGTCGGCGGTTACTACTCCCGGTTGCCGGTTTGACGGGCGAAATGGCGGTACAGCAGCCACGTGATCAGGAACGAAAACGTGAGCACCGCCCCGGGCACCACGATGCCGAACCAGAAATCAGTCATCGGTCGCCCTCCTTCGTGTCGCCCGAGCGGCCGCGGTTGCGCTTGCGATACGCGTACCAGGCCAGGATCAGGCCGGCGAACGAGGTGACATACGCCAGCGACATCCCCATCAGCATTTTCAACCCTTCGTTCATGACACGTCCTCCCACTTGACCTTCCGCTCGAGCTCCTCGAGGTAGGCCTTCTGCTTCTTCTCGTATGCGTCCGAGATGGTGGACAGCTTCGGGTTGATGATCCAGTACACCCCCAACGTCAGCGCCACCCCGGCGGCGAGGATGATGTAGCCCAGCGGCATCAGCATCACGCTGAGCGCCGTGCCCACCATCAGCGCCGCGTAGGCGAGCGGCGACAGAACGATGGCGACCCAGTCCTCGCGGGTCCACTCGTCCGCCGCCTGGGGATCCCATTGTCTGCGGATGAAAGCCATGGCGAACCTCCTCAGAGCAGGCCGAGTTTTTCGGCTTCGCGCCGGACGGGGCCCCACCAGCCGATGGGGCGGGACATCGCATAGTACTTGACCAGGTGTTTCATGTCCTCGGGCTTGGTCAGGAACGTCACCGGCAGATAGATCAGCGCCCCCAGCACCATGAGCAGCCAGAACTGCTGGTAGTCCTGGAGCGCGGGGATGACGCCGAACGCCGGCAGCACCCAGACCACGAGCCACGACAGGACCAGGTTGGCGATCCAGGACGCCAGATAGGCCCAGCCGTTGAAGCGCCACCAGACCACCTGAAGGATGTTGGGCAGCCACACGCCGGCCGCCATGATCCAGAGGGCGAAGATCAGCCACTCGGTGATGTTCTCCATGATGGAACCGAAGACGAAGGAGCCCAGCAGCAGCAGCAGCGTGGAGATCCGGCCCACCCACACAAGCTGGCGCTCGTTCGCCTCGGGCCGCAGGTAATGGTGGTACAGGTCGCGGGTCATGTACACCGCCCCCAGGTTCAGGTGGGTGGAGATGGTGGAGATGTGGATGGCCACAATGGCGGCGAAGAAAAATCCCAGCATGCCGGCCGGCAGGGTGTCGAAGCCCAGCCGGAACCAGGCCATTTCGTAGTCCTTGACCTCGGTCATGTTGGGATATAGCACGAAGAAGCCCAGCACGGCCGCGCCCCAGATGGCGTTGCGGATCAGCACCAGGGCGGTGCCGCTCCAGATGCACCAGGCGGCGTCCTTGACCGTCCGGGCGGACTGGATTCGCTGGGCTTCGGCGTACCAGTCGATGCTGGTGCCCATGCCGAAACCGCCGATCACGGCGATGACCACCATGGTCAGGAACCAGGCGATGGGAAAGTCGCCCCCGAACCAGCCGGTGAACGCGAACGGGTTGAGCCGGTGGGCTTGTCCCAGCGCTTCCAGTTTGGCCACGATCGCCGCCGGGCCGCCGGCGTGGGCGATGCCCCAGAACGAGACGATCAGGATGGCGATGAAGGCGATGATCCCCTGCTGGAAGTCAGCCATCACCACGCCCCAATAGCCGGCGGCCAGCACGTAGACGGCGCAGGCCGCCGAGAAGGCGGTCAGGCCGATGAACGGGTGCCAGCCGAACAGGTAGTGGCAGATCTTGCCCATGGCGATGCCCACCCAGCCCAGGATGAACATGTTCATGAACACCTGCCAGCCGGCGGTCCACCCTCGGAGCAGGTGGGAGGGGAGGCCGCCGAACCGGAGCGTCTGCCATTCGGCCTGGGTATAGGCCAGCGACCGGCGGAAGATCCGGGCCGAGACGAACGCGCTGATGGCGCACCAGGCCGAGAAGAAGGTGTACCAGAGTCCGGCCAGACCATGCTTGTAAATAACGCCGGACACCCACATGGGCGTGTCGGTGGCGGTGTGGGTGGCGTACACCGAGGACGCCGGCAACCACCACGGCAATCCGCGGCCGGCGAGGAAGAAGTCCGCCTCGGACCGCTTGCCCAGGCGGTAGAACAGGACGCCGCTGCCCACCATCAGCACCAGAAAGGCGACGATCCAGAACCAGTCCAGAAAGCTCAATACAACCATGAGCACCTCGTCAGGAGGCCGGTTTGGGGGCGCAATCCACCGGATGCGGCGGATCGTGCCCGGCTGTCAAATCCAGCGGTCAGTAGATCGTGCCTAGTTTAAACAGGATCCGCAGAAAAGTTGACGGTTTTTTTCTGCTAAAAGAAAATCCACAGCCGGCTACAGCAGGTGGATCTGTTCCCGCCGGCAGCGGTCGAGCACGTGGTCCGGCCAGAGACTGGCCTGAACTTCACCGATGTGCCGGCGTCGCAGCAGGAACATGCACAGGCGCGACTGGCCGATTCCGCCACCGATGCTGTCCGGCAATCGCTCGTCCAGCAGCAGTCGGTGCCACGGCAGGTTCAAACGGTCGCGGCATCCGCGAACGGTGCACTGGCGAACCAGCGCCTCGGCGTCCACCCGGACACCCATGGAAGACAGCTCAAGCGCCCGTTGCAGCACCGGACTCCATACGAGAATGTCGCCGTTCAACCCCTGCCGGCCGTCCCCGGTTGGGGTGGACCAGTCGTCGTAATCCGGGGCCCGGCCGTCGTGGACGCTGCCGTCGGGCAATCGCCCGCCGATCCCCATCAGGAAGACCGCCTGGTGCTGGCGGCAGGCCAGGTCCTCACGCTGGCGCGGAGTCAGGTGCGGGTGTTGGCGGCACAGATCCTCGCTGTGGACGAAGGTGATCCGGTGCGGCAGCAGCGGCGTCATGCCGAGCCGGCGGCACACGGCTCGTTCCGTGCGGCGCATGGCGGCGAAGATGCGCGCCACCGTGTGCTGCAAGGTCGCCAGGGTGCGGTCTTCACGGCGGATGGCCAATTCCCAGTCCCACTGGTCCACGTGGACCGAATGGATGGCGCTGGTCAAGTCGCCCTCGTCGGGCCGCAGGGCGTTCATGTCGCAATAGATCCCGTGGCCCGCCGGTACGCCATACCGGAACAGGGCGTATCGCTTCCATTTGGCCAGCGACTGCACCACCTCGAGATGACGGTCGCCAAGCTGGGTCGCCCGGAAACGCACCGGGGTTTCCACGCCGTTCAGGTTGTCCTGCAGTCCGGAGTTCCGGTCCACGAACAGGGGACAGGTGACGCGGGTCAACCGCAGCGCCCGCGCCAGCGACCGTTGAAAATGATCCTTGATGAAGAAGATAGCCTGTTCCAGTTCCACCAGTTCGGGAGCGGGTGCAAGGAGTGAGTGCATGTGAACCTTCCGATGATGAATTATTGTTATTGTAGGAATACAAATTTTTTAGTAAAGTAATATTTATATTCTGCCAGAATTATTGTTTATTTAATAAATATATAGACATTTAATTATAGTTGTTGAATTTTTTGAGGTGAAAGATGGACCCGAATTTCGAGATTGACAAATTGGACGGAGAAATTCTGCGCGCCCTCCAGCGGGATGCCCGCCGGCCGTTCCAGGAGCTGGCGCGGGACCTGCTGGTTTCGGGCGGAACGATTCACGTGCGGGTCAACAAACTGAGGGAACAAGGCGTGATCCGCGGGACGCGGGTGGTGATCGATCCGGTCCGGATCGGCTATGACGTCTGCGCGTTCGTGGGCATCAACCTGCACAATGCGCGGGACTACAAGACGGTGTTGAAGCGGCTCCAGGGAGTGCCGGAAATCCTGGAAGCCCATTACACCACCGGCAAGTACAACATCTTCTTGAAGGTGGTGGCCCGCAGCACCCGGGGATTGCACGACCTGCTCATCGAGCGGCTGCAGGCGATCCCCGAAATCCAGTCGACCGAGACGTTGATCTCGCTGGAGGCGCCGATCCTCAGGGAGGTCCCGGTGCCACGCGTCCGGTAGTCGGCAACCGGCTCCGTCAGCGCGGCGGGAGGACGACCCGCAGCGTCTTGATCTCAAATTTCCCGAAGTCGAGGGTGACCGTGGCGCCGGCGGGCGTCAGATCCCGGATCGGGTTTTCCATCAGATCGGTCTCGGATACCTTCGCCGGCGTGACGGGCAGCTGGAGCACGGCCCGGTCGGGCCGGCCCAGCGACTCGTAAAACCGGAAGACCAGGGCGTCGCCGTCCTCGGCCAGCTTGACCGTCTCGAGGACGACGCCGACGGTGTCCAGGGCGGCAAAGCTGTGTGCGGTGGGCAGCTTGCCGGGGTGCCGCGTTTCCGCCCAGGCCCGGAGCGGCGTGTTGAGCTCGGCGCCGCGGCGCACCGTCGCGCCGTCGGCCCAGCTCCCGGCATGGGTGTAGAGGGAGTAAGTGAACGCATGCCGGCCGCGGTCCGCCATGGGATCGGGCCAGGCGGGGGCGCGCAGCAGCGACAGCTCGATCTCGCTGCCGTGGATGTCGTAGCCGTGCTTGCTGTCGTTGAGCACGGAGATGCCGCCGGCGGCATCGGACAGGTCGGCCCAGCGCAGGGCCGGCACCTCGAAGCGGGCCTTCTCGGCCAGCGTCTCGCGGCGGGTGCTCCGGGCGATGGCGGCGAACGGGATTTCGTAGGTGGCCTGGTCGCTGGCGACGGCAACGGGGAAGGCGGCCTTGAGCATCAGGTGCGATTCCCACCAGTCGGCCTCGGTGGCGATGTCCACGCGGTCGAGCGCGCGGTACACGGTGATGGTCTGGGTGAACAACGAGGAGGGAAAATCCTCGGTGGGCGAGTAGCGGTCCTTGTCGGGACCCAGGAAATTGTGGCGCACCCGCAGCACGGCGCGCACCGGGGAGGCGTGGACCAGCTCCACGGCGGCCGCCCGGTTCAGCTGCCACACCCGGCCGGTGAAGCCCAGGTTCCAGGCATCCCAGTTCTCCGGGATGTCCTCGTAGATCCGCAGCGCATTGATCGCCTGGCCGGGCGCGACAAACTCGCGGTCCAGCTTCTTGTTCCGGAAGCTGCGGATCCGGCCGCTCTCGGGATCGACCTCCAGGCGGTGCCAGCGGTTCTCAAGGAACGTCTGGTCGGCCTTGACCTCGAGGACCGCCGGCCCGGGCGTCCCGGGTCGCGCCACGAAGACCCGGTAGCCCAAGGACGGCACGTTCTCGGCCACGAAGGCGACGCGAAGCGCGCCGGTCTCCGCCTCCCGGGTGAATTCGGCGGGCACGGGCTTGCCGTCCACCGTCCACAGCGCCAGTTCGCCGGACGCCGCCGGCAGCTCCGCGGTGACGAAATCGGAGCGTTCCCAGGCCAACGGATTGAACACCACCACGGGGATACCTTCGATCCGGGATGTATCCACCGCGGCGCCCACGCGGCGCAGCGCCTGATCTTCGATCCGGCCCAGCTTGCGCCGGACGGTGGCGTAGGTCTCCAGGGCATCCCGGTAGACCGGGGTGATGGAGGAGCCCGGCAGGATGTCGTGGAACTGGTTGGTCAGCACGTCCTGCCAGAGTGCGGCCAGGTCGGCCTTGGGATAGGCCGCGCCCAGCAGCCGGGCCCAGGTGGCCGCCTTTTCCGCCGCGCCCAGATCCGCTTCGCACCGCCGGTTGTTCTGCTTGACCTGGGCCTGGGAGGTGAAGGTGCCGCGATGGTACTCGAGATAGAGCTCATCGCGCCAGACGGGGATCCGCTCGCCCAGGTCGCCGGGGATCTGTTTCAGGAAATCACCCGCCTTGGCGTGCACGTACTGGGGCGCCACCGGCAGCCGGCCGTAGCGGCGGACGCGATCGAGGATCTCGCGGTTGGGACCGCCGCCGTGGTCGCCCAGCCCGTACAGGATCAGGCTTTTCTGCCACCCCGTGGTCGCCTGGTACTTGGTGATGGCGTCGGCGTTCTCCGCCAGATCCACCCGGCTCGTGTAGCCCTCGGGCGGAAAATACGTCAGCAGGCGGGTGCCGTCGGGACCCTCCCACCAGAACACGAAATGGGGGAACACCGTCGTATCGTTCCACCAGATCTTCTGGGTGATGAACACATCGAGGCCGCTCTTGCGGTACAGCTGCGGCATGTTCCAGTTGTAACCGAAGGAGTCGGGGTTCCAGCCGATCTTTACGTCCACCCCGAATTTTTCCTTGAAGTACCGTTTGCCGAACAGCAGCTGGCGCACCCAGCTTTCGCCCGAAATCAGGTTGCAGTCGGGTTCCACCCAGGTGCCGCCCACCACTTCCCAGCGCCCGTCGGCGATCCGCTGGGCGATCTGCCGGAAGAGCTGCGGGTCGCGCTCCTCGATCCACTGGTATGTCAACGCCTGGCTCTGGGCGTACACCAGCTCGGGGTATTCGTCCATGTTCTTGAGGACGGTGGCGTAGGTGTTGCGGGCCACCTCCCGGGTTTCGGCCATGCGCCACAGCCAGGCGATATCGATGTGGGCGTTGCCGATGAGATGGACCTTGAACTCCTGGGCGTAACGACGCAACTCGGCGGTCTCCGCCAGCGACTGTTTCAGGGAGGCTTCGAGGCGGTCGCGGCCGCCGCGCTTGACGGCGTCCAGATCGAAGGCCTGCACCGCCCGCGCGTACGCGGCGCCCAGCTGGGCCAGGCGCTCGGGGGACACACCGCGGCGATCTTCGATAGGGTAGGGCCGGCGGGTGAAGGTGTAGCGGACGAGCTCCGGCCAGATCAGCCGTTCGGCGGTCTGCAGGCTGTCCACCCAGTCGCGGAGCGCCGCGACCATGGGGCGGGCCTCCAGGTAGTCCAGCTCGGCGCCCCGGATGGCGAAGACGAGTCCCGTTTCGGGCAGCGGATTGCGCCGGGGCGGCCAGAACTCGCCGCGGGGCGGCCGCCGGCCGGCGTTGACCGCCTCGAGGTCGATCGTGGAACCCGTAATCGGGGGCGGGTCGTTGAGGAACACCTCCTTGACGACCTCGGTGCCCTGGTCGCCGCCGCCGTCGATCCGGATGACCTGGACGACGCGGTCGTCCTGCCGCACGGTCACGTCGACCAGGCCGCGGGCGTACAAATTCAATTTCAGGATGGTGGGCGTGCCCAGCACGGGCACCCCCGCCACGACTTCACGGCAGGGGATCCGGGCGCGCACGCCCACCCGGGAGGCATTCAAGCCCTGTCCCAGTTTGTAATCCTCCCACGCCTGGCCGTCGAGCGTCCAGGCCCAGCCATCCACCGTCAGGTTCACGGCGGCGGCGATTTCCTGGAGTCTGGCTTTGGCGGCCGCCGTGTCGGCGGCCGGTTCCTGGGCCGGTAGCGCGACGATAATAACGGCGGCGAGAATCGCGACAAACAGCAACCGGAGTGTGGTCGGCATCCATCCTCCTTCTTCTGCTCGGGCCGCCGGTCGGGTCCGTCAAACGGCCGCGCCGGCGCCGGAAGCGTGGGGTCATGTTGAAGAAACATTCTAATCGAGGGGTGGAATGAACCCAATCCATTTTTTTCTTCCGGGCAACCGGAGCGCGGGCAGCGGATTGTTCAAGCATCGCCGCCGTGGTACTATCCGTACCACTGAATCTCGGCGGGGAGCGCATCGCATGGACACAATCGGGGTGAGGCGGAATATCGGCCGCGGAATCCGCTGGCTGGCGCTGCTGGTCGTCTCGACTGTGATCGGATCCGGCTGCGGCCGGGA